>Ga0067045_1029821_pt1 | contig 18219 bp, 11 predicted proteins | sample TerdegcTABiofilm_FD_59184 | JGI IMG/M metagenome (GOLD analysis project Ga0067045, IMG submission 59184) | Combined Assembly of (Gp0054472, Gp0054536) Wastewater bioreactor microbial communities from Singapore -Terephthalate degrading... | reverse complement strand
GTTGGTTCCCCGGCAGCAGGCAGGCGTCTTCAACCAAGCGCTGATGGAGCTGGGCAGCCTCGTCTGTCTGATCCGAGATCCTCAGTGCTCGATTTGTCCGGTCCACGAGTATTGCAACGCATACCGTCTGGGTATTCAGGATGACGTCGCCGGAACCTCCGCGGCCTCCCGGACGACCGTGGTTCACGAACTGGCAATCGTCATTCGGCGGCGTCGGGCCGTGCTTCTGCTTCGCCGTGCCGAAGGCGGACGTTGGGCCGGCATGTGGGATTTCCCAAGACTCGACGTCACGCAGGAGATCGCTCGCGCCGAGCGGCGTTCGAATCCCATCCCTTCGCCGGATCGCCTGGAAGAATCCGTCCGGAGATCGCTGGGGCTGTCGATCCGCCTGGGATCGCACTTCCTTCGCTTGCGGCATGCCGTAACGCGATTCCGAATTACGGTCGATTGCTTCCTTGCGGAAGCGGTCTCGCCAGAGGGGACTCCGCCGAAAGTGAGCCCTATGGAACCGGGATGGAGCGACGCGACTTGGCTCGAGCCGTCGGCTTTGGAACAGATCCCGCTGTCGTCGCCCGGTCGCCGCATCGCCGCCGCTCTTCTAGCGCACATGGAAACGAGCAACGGCGACACGCCCCGGCGGCACGTCGTTTCCCCTCGACGACGGAAGTAACGGAAGTAATGTTCCCGGCTTGGACGGCGGGCTCAATCCCAGAATGACAGTTTGGGGATATAGCTCAAACAACTCGCCGTGAGTGCCTGAAAAACTCGGTCCAAGGTCTCAAAATCGCGGTCCGCCGCTTGGCAGAAGAATACGAACGTGCCGCGATCGGTTCGCACTGCTTGGACGCGGGAAACACAAACCAGGTCCAGGTAGAAGAAATTCATTTCGGCGCCGACGAGTTCCCAATCGCCCACGGTTCGCACATACGGTTCCGATTCCAGGGAATCGTACTCCTGGCGCATGGCCGTTACCGCGGCCTCGACCATGCCTTGCGGTTCCGCATGGCGTGGGTGGAGACTGACGGTCCAAAAGGCCCCCGTCGGGCTGTAGGCCGTCACCGAATGCTTCCCCTCCAAATACCCCTCCTCTTCCACGGACCAGTTCGTGGGGTACAGGAAGCGAATGCCGTGATGATTGAACTCGAGCGGCTCGCTCACACCAACCTCCAAAGATCGCCCCGCTCCACAGGGGGAAGCAAACTGGCCACGCAGCCGCCGAGGGGGCGCCCTCTCAAGGGGATATCTAGACCACTATTCAGGAGCATTCCGCCCGATTCGGGTATTAAGGCGCATCCCGCCCCGTTCGGAAACTCAACTAGCAAAACCGCGCCGCATATGTTACCATCCTGCCCCGAACGGACCCATCACGCAAGCGGCACCCCTGCGCGCGGCCGCCCCACCGCGGCGGGAGATTTCAGCCTCATCCGCGGAAGGCGTCGACCAGAATAACCAACCCATGCGCTCGCGAGAAAGACTCCTGCAAAGGACGGCGTGTTGGACCGCCCTCGCGGCCTTCTGGCTGTCCGGTTGCAGTCTGGTTCAGCGCCACACGCGCCCGCTTCGGGAGCTGGAGGTCAGCCGCCAATTGACCCGCGAGGCCAATTTCGCCCTGGAACGCGGGGACCTCCAAGAGGCCGATCGACTCTTGGTCCAAGCCTTGAGGCAAAGCAGTACCGACGCCGAGGCTCGCGCACTCTATGGAGAAGTGTTGTGGCGGCTGGGCCGGCGCGAGGCGGCGCTGCAACAGTTGAAAACGGCCGTCCAGCAGGCGCCGGACCAGGCCCCCATCCACCTGCGATTGGCCGACAAGTATTTGGCCTCCGGCGACGCGGAGCTTGCCCAACGTCTCACGGAGACGGCCATCCGCCTCAGTCCCAACAGCAGCGCCGCGTGGCTCATGCACGGCAGGGTCTTACAGGCCCGAGGTCAGACCGCAGCCGCGATCAGCGCTTTGCAGCGTTGCCTTGATTTCAACCCCGAGGAGACGGAGGCCCTCGCCCGGCTGGCGGAGTGTTACCAAGCCTCCGGACAACCGGACCGGGCCTTGGCGGAATGGCAGGTCGCCCTGGAAAAATGCCGCCCGGGACAAGAACCGGTCGAGTGGCTGGCGGCCGTCGCCCAAGTCTATCAATCGATCGGTCGAAACGCCAATGCCGCGGAATACTACGCTCTAGCCGCCGAAAGACGGAATGGCAACCCCGACCTCCTCGTTCAAGCCGCCCTGGCGCGCCTTCGGACGGGCGACCGCGTCGCCGCCCTCACCGCGTTGCATCAGGCCCTCGCGAACGATCCCCAAAATCCTGCCGCCAATAGCTTGCTTCAGCAATTGGGCGAGGACCGGGTGATCCTTACCTCCGGCGGTGGACCGGCTTCCTCGAACATCATTTCAAATCCCTGAAGGGAAGAGCCACGGGAACTGCTAATACCTGACGGGTTCTCGCCCGATTCGCGGGCCCGGAAATCCGCGGGGTTCGCACGGCGTGACCTGTTTGGCCCGTCGCGGGCGGCCATACCGTCGCAAGCCGCCACCGTAGTTTCGCCCCGGCCTCATCGAGGGACAACGGCGGGACCTACTCCTTTGACATTTCACGCCGCAGTCTCGTGCCGATAATGCAAGATAGGGAGCGATCCCGCCGTTAGCTTCGCGGTGTGTCGTCCGTCCGTGCGACGGACCGAGACTTGGGCACGAGGCGTACGCGAACATTGGAATCGAAACCGCCGCGGTCTGAAGGCCCCGAAAATGCAGCCCACCCGGCCAAACTGGCACAGGGTGGAAAGACCGCCGCGCGCCATCACAACGACTCCTCAAAGGAAACATCCCGCACCACCCAAATACCGCAGCCAACGCAGCCATCGCCAAGACCACAGACTTCCGCCCCGGAAAAGGGTGCTCGCCGAGTTTCGGATTCGGCCCGCAATGCGTCTTTCGCACCGATTGCCCCGCCTCAAGTCGGAATGTCGGTCGGAGCCCCGGCGGACGGTTTGGTACCGGCATCCGCAACCGATTCGGCCGCCGAAAAACGGCCCGGTTCGCGCATCCACTGGGAGCTTCTCGGTCGCCCCTGGGTCAGTGCCGTCATCAGTGCGGTCGTTCATGCCCTGGCCGTGATCCTGCTGGCGATCATCACGATCCACATCCGGCAAGGATTGGGCGAGATCTCGCTTGTTGCCGTGACCGACTCACCCGGCCGGGTCGAAACGGCGGCCGAAGACCTGATTTTGGAAAGCCGCGACACGACGGACGAGTTGGTCAACCCGCGTTGGGATTCCTCGTCTTCGCAGCGCGACGTTGCCGACCTGCTTGAGGTTACGGCCGATCAGACAACAGCCCCGGCCGCCGACGCCCTTGTTACCGAGACCGGCTCCTTGCCGATCGATCCGCTCCGATCGTACAGCCGTCCGACGGGCGGCGGGTTAGACGGTCGTTCACCGGAAAAACGGGCACAACTCGCCGGGGAAGCAGGCGGCACGCCCCAAAGCGAGGAAGCCGTGGAACGCGGTTTGCGCTGGATTGCGGCTCACCAAAGCCCGGACGGCGGCTGGACCTTCGACCTAAAAAAGAGCTACTGTGCCGGCCTGTGCGCCAATGCCGGCACGGAGGCCAGCACCACGGCCGCCACGGGACTGGCGTTGCTGCCCTTTCTGGGGGCGGGCTATACGCACACCCAAGGCGAGCACCGAGAAACCGTCCGCAAAGGCCTGTACTATTTGCTTCGTCGGGGTCGAACCACGCCGGAGGGCTTGGACCTGCGACAGGGAACCATGTACGCCCAAGGCATCGCGGCGATCGCCCTTTGCGAGGCGTACGCCATGACGCACGACGAGGCGCTCCGCGATCCCGCTCAGTCGGCCATCCGCTTTATTCAGGCCGCCCAAGATCGCCGCGGCGGAGGCTGGCGTTACGCTCCGGGAGAACCCGGCGACACCACCGTCACCGGCTGGCAGTGGATGGCGCTGAAGAGCGGTCAATTGGCCGGCTTGGCGGTTTCGCGTTCCACGCTCTACGCCGCCGACCGCTTCCTCGACAGTGTCCAATCGGACGGCGGCGCGCAGTACGGATACTTGACGCCCGAATCGCGGCGGGCAACGACGGCGGTGGGGCTTTTGTGCCGCATGTACGGCGGGTGGACGCGGGGACATCCCGCCCTCGCCCGCGGCGTTTCCAATCTCTCGACGTGGGGCCCCTCCCCCGTGGACATCTATTACAACTACTATGCCACCCAAGTCCTACGGCATTGGGGCGGTTCGGACTGGAAATCCTGGAACCGCTCGATGCGCGACTACCTGGTTGCCACGCAAGCCGTGCAAGGCCACGAAAACGGAAGCTGGTACTTCGACGACGAACACAGCCGCGTCGGCGGCCGTTTGTACACGACGGCCATGGCGGTCATGATCTTGGAAGTCTATTACCGCTATCTGCCACTCTACGGCGAGGAGGTCTTCCCGCCGTTTTGAGACCGCTTCGGCCCTCGCGCCGAAAACGAGGCGACTTCCTCCAGAGGAAGCCTCCTCACCGCAAACGAGCCCGGAAGCAAAACTCAGGAACCCAGCTTCTTCACGGCGTATTCGTGCGGTCGTTTGCGCAGAACCTGGGCCGATAGGATCTTGTCGGCCGGGGGTGCGTTGGGATCTTGCGGATCGCGATCCTGAAGCTTCTCTACCACGTCCATCCCCGAGATCACGCGACCGAAGACCGTGTGCTTCCCGTTGAGGTGCGGAGTAGGTGCGTAGGTGATGAAGAATTGTGAGCCGTTGGTATTGGGGCCGCTATTGGCCATGCTGAGGGCGCCGCGGTAATGGCGTCTGGCGTTGGGTGCGGCGCACTCATCGGCGAAGCGGTAGCCCGGGTCGCCTGTGCCGTCGCCCTTGGGGCAACCGCCTTGCGCCACGAAGCCGGGGATCACGCGATGGAAGGTCAGCCCGTTATAGAACCCCTGCTCCACCAACTGCACGAAATTGGCCACGGTGTTGGGCGCTTCGTTCTCGAACAACTCCAGCACCACGTCGCCCTTGGAAGTTTTGAGGAGCACGCGGGGCAGATCGTCGGCCTTCGCCTCCGCCTCGCGAATCGCCTTTTCCTTGGGCCAATCGGCGCCGTAATCTTCCGCTGCTTTTTGAAAGTACTTCAATTCTTCCTCCTCGATACCGGCATCACTGAGTTTCTTGAAATAGATCCGCGCTTGCTCGAAGTCTTCCGTCGCAAAAGCCGCCTTCGCCAGCGCGAAATGGACGGGCGGCGTATCGACTCCCTTTTTCATCAACTTTTCACCGAGGGCCTTGGCCTGCTCAAACCGCCCGCTCTCCGCATGATCGACGGCCACGTCGCAAAGCAGGTCCACGATGTCGCCTTGGGTTTGCGGGGCCTCATCGAAGGCGGCCTCGGCGGCGGCGATCAATTTCGGCAAGGCGGCCTGCGCCTTTTCCACCCCGGCATCATACTGCGCCCGCAGTTGGGCCATCTCGGCCGGTCCGGCCGAGCGATACTTCAGCCTCAAGTCTTGCAGTTCGGCCAGAAGCGCGTTCCACTCCTGGAAGATCTTTTGGAATTCGGCATTTTTCGGACCGCCGGCGGCCGCAGAGGGCGCGGGTTGGGCGGCCGCTTGGGCCCATGCCGTACTCTCCGGCACGCCCCACCAAGCCGTGCCCGTCACCAAAATCGAACACAACGCCGCTACGCGCAACACCTGTTCTTTCATGGGAAAAACAACCGTATCCAAAGGATGGAAAGCAAACGGCGCGACCGTCATCTCCCACATGAATCGGAGCGATCAGGTCGCGAACAACGCCACGCTATGCTCACGCTAACAAATATCTTCCCACGCGACCAGTCCCTGTCGCGCCGAATTGCCTTCTCCCCTCGCCTCGCCCGCATCGCGTCGGCCGGAAAAACGGACGACGCGGGCATCCACCTTTGCCGGGAGAAGTTCGCAACTCGCCGAACGCTCGGGCCTACGCTATAATCGCCAAGCATTGGCGGCCGTCGGCACGATTCGTTTTGAATGGGCCTCGCCGCGGAGTTTTCCTCCCGCTACACGCCCAGCGCAAAATCACACCGTCAGGAGGGAGCGTCGCATGCATCGGTTTCGCGAGATTAGCTCGGCCACGTGCAAACTTGTCCTACTGTTTCCATGGGCATTGCTGCTCGCTGCCGTCGGAATGCCCGCGCGGGGCTTGGCGGAGCCGGTCGTCGCGGGAGTAACCGATTTGAGGTGCGAGTACCGCGTCGATCCCCTCGGCATTGATCTGCCGCATCCGCGACTGAGCTGGCAGCTCGTCTCCACGAGAAGAGGCGAGGTTCAGACCGCCTATCAGGTCTTGGTCGCGTCTTCTGCTTCCGTGCTGGCCGCCGATCAAGCCGATCTTTGGGACAGCGGTAAGGTCGAGTCCGACCGTTCGATCCAGGTGCCCTACGGAGGGAAACCTCTCCGCAGCGGTCAGGAGTGTTACTGGAAGGTCCGCGTCTGGGACCGAGAGGGCCGACCTTCCGCATGGAGTCCTATCGCCCGCTGGACCGTCGGCTTGTTGTCCCCCGAAGATTGGAAAGGCAGATGGATCGGTAAAGACGAGTCGGAGACGGCATCCGGCCTGATCCGGGACGTAACATGGATCTGGCATGGCGACGATCCCAAGTCCCCGCCTCCCGGCAAACGATGGTTCCGCCGGGGCTTCGAGCTTCCCCAGACGGCCGCCTGCCGCAAAGCCCGGCTTTGGGTGGCCGCCGACAACTTCGCTCAGGTCTTCGTCAACGGCCGATCCATCGGCCGCGCCCATAACTTTCGTGCGGCCGCCGATTTGGACGCCTTGGAGGCACTTCGCCCCGGCCGAAACGTCCTGGCGGTGGAAGTGGAGAACGCCGGCGACTCTGCCAACCCCGCCGGTCTCTTGGTCCGACTGAGCGTGGAGTTGGAAGACGGCCGCACCGTCCTCGTGGTCAGCGACGCGGACTGGAAGTCGTCCGCTCAATCGGCGGACGGCTGGCAGAACGCGGACTTCGACGACTCCGCATGGAAAACCGCCGCCGTCGTCGGACAGGCGGGCGCGGCACCCTGGGGTGAGGTCTCCGCTCCGGAAGCCGACAGCCGCCGTCTGCCCGCCCGTTGGCTCCGCAAGGAATTCTCGCTCGATAAGCCCGTGCGGCGGGCCGTGGCCCATATCTGCGGCCTGGGGCTTTCGGAACTCTATCTCAACGGCGAAAAGGTCGGTGACCACGTCCTCTCGCCCGGCTTGACGGAATATCCGAAGCGGGTGTTCTATGTGACGCACGAGGTCACGCGGCAACTCCAACCGGGACAAAACGCCGTGGGCGTGGTTTTGGGAAACGGGCGTTACTTTGCCCCGCGCCTCCGCGAACCGACCCTGACCCAGACGTACGGCTTTCCCAAATTGCTGTTCCAAATGGATGTGGAATACGAAGACGGCACGCGGGAAAGCATCGTCAGCGACGCAACCTGGAAGCTGACCGCAGCCGGTCCGATCCTGGCGAACAATGAGTATGACGGCGAGGAGTACGACGCCGGACTGGAAATGCCCGGCTGGGACCGCCCCGGCTTCGACGACGAAAAATGGGAGCCGGCTCAACTCGTGGAACCGCCCGCCGGACGGCTCGTCGCCCAGAATATGGAGCCGATTCGCGTCACGGAAACGCTTCGGCCCAAGGCCGTCCGCGAAGTCCGCCCCGGCGTGTTCATCTTCGACATGGGCCAAAACATGGTGGGCTGGTGCCGGCTGCACGTGGAGGGGCCCCGCGGGCAAGTCATCCAGCTTCGCTTCGCCGAAACGATCCGCGAGGACGGATCGCTGTACCTCGATAACATCCGCGGAGCCAAGGTTACCGATCGGTACATTCTCAAGGGAACGGGGCGCGAAGTCTGGGAACCGCGGTTCACCTATCACGGTTTTCGCTACGTCGAAGTCACCGGTTACCCCGGTCGCCCGGAACTCGACGCCATCGAAGGCCGCGTAGTCCACGACGACATGCCGATCGCGGGGGAATGGGCAAGCTCCAACGCATTGCTCAACCGCATCTACCGCAACGTATTCTGGGGGGTGAGAGGCAATTATCGCAGCATCCCCACCGATTGCCCGCAACGCGATGAGCGGCAGGGTTGGTTGGGCGACCGGTCGGCGGAATCCAAGGGCGAGACCTTCCTGTTCCTGAACGCCCCGCTGTACGCCAAGTGGCTGCAAGACATGGCGGACGCCCAGAAGGAAAATGGCAGCGTTCCCGACGTGGCCCCCTCCTACTGGCCGCTCTATTCGGACAACGTCACTTGGCCTTCAAGCCTCATCATTATCCCGGGCACGCTGATCGATCAATTCGACGATCACGAGGCTTTGGCTCACGTTTACCCGGCGATGGTGCGATGGATGGACCACATGGCCGAGTTCTTGGAAGACGACATCATGCCGCGCGACCAATACGGCGACTGGTGCGTTCCCCCCGAGGCCCCTCACCTGATCCATTCCCAAGACCCCGCCCGGCAGACGGCCAAACCCGTTTTGGGTACGAGCTACTTCTATCACTGCGCTCGTCTGATGGCGCGTTACGCGCGGGCACTCGATCGCGCCGACGACGCCGCTCGATTCGACGCCCTGGCGGAGCGTTTGCAACGGGCATTCCAGCGTCGATTCCTGGCGCCCGAACGCGACCATTACGATAACGGCTCGCAGACCTCCAGCGTCCTTCCCTTGGCCTTCGGACTGGCCCCGGAAGCCGATCGCCCCGCGATTTTCCGTCACCTGGAACGCAAGATCGTGGAAGAGACTCGGGAGCACGTGGGCACGGGCCTGATCGGCGGGCAGTGGCTGATGCGGACGCTGACGCGAAACGGGCGGGTCGATCTGGCCTACAAGCTGGCGACGCAAAAGACCTATCCCAGTTGGGGATACATGATCGAGAAGGACGCCACCACCATCTGGGAGTTGTGGAACGGCGACACCGCCGACCCGGCGATGAACTCCCACAATCACGTCATGCTCGTCGGCGACCTGGTCATCTGGATGTACGAACACCTCGCCGGGATCGCCGGCGACCCCGATCGGCCCGGTTTTAAACATGTCCTGATGCGGCCGGAGATGCCGGGCGACCTGGCTTGGGTGCGAGCCGTCCACCGCGGTCCCTACGGCCCGATCGTGAGCCATTGGCAACGCGACCAAGGGCGATTCGAATGGGAGGTCGTGATTCCCCCCAACAGCTCGGCCACGCTTTGGGTGCCCGCCGGCAACGGCGAGCTTCTTGAAAGCGGTGAACCTATCGCTCAGCGCGACGGCATCCGATTCCTTCGCCGCGAAGGCGATCGCATCGTGTTGGAGATCGGGTCGGGCAGCTATCGGTTCCAATCGTCGCAAAACTCCGTGAGCCGCGCGACGCGGGACTCCGCCCAAGCCGATCAAGCGGATAACGTATCGGCATCCTATCAGTCCGGAGGGCAAGCCGCGACCCGCCGTTCTCTCCGCATCCTGCCCGCCGCTCTCGTCCTGGAAGAGGATAGCCGGCCTACCTCGCCCTCGGCGATCGGCCTGGGATGCCCGGATCCCGCCGTCATCGCCGACGAAAAAGGTGGCTATTGGGTTTTTTCCACCGGCAAGGGGATTCCGATTTGGCACTCCACGGACTTGAGAGAATGGAAACCGGTCGGCCGCGTGTTCACGGAAGACGTACCCGGCTGGGCGAAAGAGCAGATCCCCGGCGCCCGCAACATCTGGGCCCCGGACATCCGGTACATGAACGGGAAGTACCAACTCTATTACTCGGTCTCGACGTTCGGCAGCCAGCGCTCGGTGATCGGATTGGCAGTCAACGAGACGCTGGATCTCCAGTCCCCGAAGTACCGCTGGGAGGACCGCGGATTGGTGCTGGATTCGCGGCCCGGCCGGGACGACTTCAACGCCATCGACCCCGCCCTGTTCACCGATACCGACGGAAGAGCCTACCTGTTTTGGGGATCGTACTGGACGGGAATCAAGGCCGCGCCGATCGATCCGACGACGGGTAAGTTCCCCTCGGATGCACCGCAGATTACGGCCGTCGCCGCCCGTCCCTCAGCCAATCCGCCGGCCATCGAAGGGGCCTACGTCATTCACCATGACGGCTGGTATTACCTATTCGTTTCCTACGACTCCTGTTGCGACGGCCTCCGCAGCACGTACAACATCCGCGTCGGACGCGCGAAGGCCGTACTGGGACCGTACGTCGATAGAGAAGGTCGGCCTATGCTGGAGGGCCACGCCACGCTCGTCTTGGAAAGCTCGCCACGGTGGCGAGGCACCGGCCACAACAGCTTTCTGAGCACGCCGCAAGGCGACTGGCTGGTTCACGCCTGCTATGACGCCCAAGCCCCACGCGAAGGCCGCATCCTCAACGTCCGGCCCGTGCGGTGGGTTGACGGTTGGCCTACCGTGGGCGAACCGATCAACCGCCCGTAGTCGCACCTGTTGCAGCCGGAACCTCTCGGCAATTCCCGATCCCCATTGCGCCATCCGAACGGGGAAGACGGGCCGATTCTCGCAAAACGATCACTGCACGTCCAGGACGGCGTCTGCGTCGACCAACTCCGCTCCCGCGGCTGCCATGTCGCGCAAGGCCTTTTCCACGTCGTCCGGATGAAGTCCCACGCCGCGGCAGGCATCCCGAATCACCGCCGCTCGGTAACCCAGCACCAAGGCGTCCAAGACGGTCCATTTGACGCAGTAATCGGTCGCCAATCCGCAAACGTACACCTGATTCACCCCCGATTGACGCAAGAACTCGTGCAACCCGGTGCTGCGCCTTCGCTGATTGTCGAAAAAACCGCTGTAGCTGTCGATCCGCGGGTCTGTGCCTTTGCGAAAAACGCGGACAAAGCGACCGGCGTCCAATTGAGGGTGAAAAGCCGCTCCCGGGGAATCCTGCACGCAATGGACGGGCCAGAGAACCTGCGGCCCGTCCTCCAGCATCGCTATGTCGCCCGGCTGCTTTCCCGGATGATTGGCCGCGAAGCTGATGTGATCGAGGGGATGCCAGTCCTGCGTGGCCACCACGAGCGGGAAGCGCTCCGCCAGGCGATTGACTACGGGCACGATTTCATCTGCTTGGGGCACGGCCAACGCCCCGCCGCCGCAAAAATCGTTTTGCACATCCACCACAATCAAAGCCGCCGTCTTCGGGTTCATGCTTCCCAACGGGTATTCCGCCCGTCCTCCGCTCGCTTGACCCGCGTCCTCGATCCGTCTCATCCGCCGCAATCGGGTACGAACTGCGTCTGCGGATTCCCAGCGACACCGTCCGCACTCGGCTTTATAGTCCCAAGCCCAGCCCGTCAAAGCCGAGCTTTTCCCACCTGCGATAGTTGGGGAGATTCCAGCGACACCGCATGAGCGAGGCCTGCTTGCCACCGCGACTTTTCGCGTGCCGAATGAGGCCGTAGCGCCGCAACCGCGTTAACAGCTCCTCCGTCTCCACCCGGCGGCCGAGAATCGCGCGATAGACCCACGCCAGCGTCTCGGCCTCGAATTCCCCGGGCAGCAATTCCGCGCCGAAGGGACCGCTCCGCACGGTCCGTCGCAACGCCTGCCACGTTTCCCGCACGATGAGGTCGTGATCGAAGGCCAAAGGCGGCAGCCGACGAAGAGGGAACCAAGCCGCCGCCTCCGCATCGTCGCCCGCCGCAGGCACATGCTCGTGTTTCCACACCACGGCCCGAAAGACCGCCGATATCGTGCGTCCGCGAGGGTCCCTACCGGGATCTCCGTACACGCCGACGGGAATCATCCGCTGGGGAGTTATCCCCGTCTCCTCGACCAACTCGCGGCGCGCCGCGGTTTCTAACGGCTCATCGATCTCCACAAACCCGCCCGGCAAGGCATGGCAACCGGCAAACGGCTCGCGGAGACGCCGAATCAGGAGCACGTTCAGCCCGGGAGCACGCCGCCTCCCGGCACGCGCCGGAGGGCGAGGTATCCCGAACACCACGCAATCCACGCACACGGCGGGCCGAGGATATTCGTAGGTGAACGGCACAGAGTCAATCCTGTCTTGCTTCGGCGGCGCCGTCAGACAAATCCGCCACGACCCGTTTCAACTCTTCCAACTCGCGCTCGAATCCGCCGGAAAGGATCGGAAAACGGCACCAAGTCTTAGGATCGAGGTTCTCGTCGTCCACATGGAAGGACGGTGCGTAACGTTCCCTTTTCCATTGATTGCGGCACCACAAGCGGAAGAATCGCTCCACCCAAACGCCCATTTGCACCGAAGAGTATTCCGGAAAATGCGCCCGCGCCAAATGGAAGACTTCCACCGGCGGCAGCTTGTCCAAGATCGAGGCCCGCTCGATGAAATCTAGCACGGGGTACGGCATCAAATCGCCTTCGTCGGTCTGCTCCGAATCGCCGGGCCGCAATTCCGCGGTCGGGGCCAACCGATTCACCGCGGCCAGGGCGGGCACGGGATGCAATCCTTCCGATCCCTGCCGTTCCAGCCACCGCAGCCATTCCCGCAGGTAAGTCTTGTTGATGCCCGCGATGGGGCTTAAGCTGCCGCAGGTGTCGCCGTCCATGGTGGCGTAACCGACCGCCGCCTCGGAGCGATTGCTGGTGGCCAAGAGCAACGCTTTCTTGACATTGGCCAAGAGCCAAACACCTGGGCCGCGCGCTCGGGCCTGGATGTTCTGCAACGCCAAATCGTCTTGTTCCCAAGTCAGCTTTCGCCCCAGCACTCCTTCAATCATCGACACGTAGCCGCGCACCAGCGCCTCCACGTCCACACAAGCCATGGACGCTCCCAACGAGCGGACCACTTCCTCGGCGGCCGCTCGGGTCGTCTCGCTGCTGTTGGCCGTAGCCTGGTACACGCAATGCACCAAACGGCTGATCCGTTCGGCGTGCGTCGTGGTTTGGCGCAAATCCGGAATATGGGCAAGGGCCCGGCAAAAGCCCTCGTGCCCCAACTCTTGATACGCAGCCTCGATCATCAAGCAGGCCAAACAGGCCACGGCGGAGGAATCGGCCCCGCCGCTGACGCTGACGACGAATCCGTGCGATCGGCTCTTGCGGAGATAATCGAACAGTCCCAGCATGATTGCCCGCGCGAACTCCTCTTCCTTGAGATGGGGGCCGCTCTCCCAAGCCGGGAGCTGCGGCGATGGCAGGTACGGCTCGATGCGGGGGAACTGCAAAGCCGCCGCCGGTTCCGCGCCGCCGGCGGAAAAGTCCGGTTCGAATCCGCCGTTCCGTGCCCGATTCATGCGGTTCACGGCGGTATCGAAAACTGCTCCCGTCACCAGCACCGGCCGGAAGGAAAAGCGCGGCCCGGCGGCCGCCAACCGCCCGCCCGTGCCGATCAACACGCCGCCGTCGTAGATGATCCGTCCGGCCTCGTTGCCCAACAAATTGGCGTACACATACGCCACATGGAAGGCCCGCGAACCCTCGGCCACGAAGCGCTTTCGTACGTCGTACTTGCCGAAGGCGAAGTGGCTTGCGCTGGGATTGAGGATGACGTCCACGCCCCGCCGCGCCATTTCACCGCCCGGCCGCTGCGCCACCCAGGCGTCCTCGCAAATCTCGAAGCCCAGCCGCACCCCGCCCACGTCGAAAACCAAATCGCCGATGGGATAGTTTCGACCGCGGACGGCGACTTCGTCCCGCACGCCGCGCGGCCAAGGCTTGAACCACCGCGGCTCGTAATGCAACCCGCTACCCGCCAAGTGCTGCTTGGGACGGAAACCCAAGATGCGCCCATCCACGATCAAGCAAGCCGTATTGAAAAGGGCCGTCTTGTGGTAAATGGGCATGCCCACCGAAACGGCGATCCCCTCGGTTTGCGGAACAATTTCCTCCAAGACGTCGAATACCGTCTCTTGGAGCTGCGTCCCGTGGAAGGCGTCCTCGCATCCATAGCCGGTGATACAAAGTTCCGGCAGGCAGAGAATAGCTATGCCGTCTTCCCGGGCAAGCCGAATGGCCTCCGTGATGTTGCGTGCGTTCCCGGCCCAATCCAACGGAGTCTGGTTGAGGGCCGCACCGCCGACCTTTACCCAAGTCATGGAATCTTCCTCCGAGCCATCGCCGCGGCGGCCCGTCTCCGGCGGCGCAACGCCTCGCTCAACACCACGGGATAACGATCGGGCCGCTCAAGGCGACGCACCCCCTCCGGCAGGCTTGCGAGTTGCGTCCGGGCATATTCGCGGATCGCCTCCAGCGAGCTTGAAGGCTGCACCGGGCGTCCCTCTTCCAGCAGGGGAACGAGCAGGTCCTCCCCACGGCAATCGCCGCCGCGCAACAAGTCCCGCGTCTCGTCGCCGGTCCGGAAACACCCGGCCGCGTCCGCCGCCTCCGACGGACCGTCACGGCGGTCATAGATCACGTCGCAAACCGCCCGGTCTCCGGCGTAAAAGCGGCGTACTTGCGGCAGCCCCGGCAGACTGCGTTTAACGCGATCATTGGAGATCTTCGCCCGATCCTCCCATGCACCCTTCTCATCGATGACTGCGGAGAGCTTGTAAACGACCGACAGGGCCGGTTCATCGAACGCCGTGACGAGTCGGGTTCCCACGCCCCAGGCGTTCACACCGGCGCCCCGGGCCTTCAATTCGCGGATGCGATATTCGTCGAGATCGCCGGACACCACGACCGCGGCATGGGCAAATCCGGCTTCCTCCAGGCGCCGCCGGGCCTCGCGGCTCCACCGCGCCAGGTCCCCCGAATCCAATCGCACGCCCTGAATCGGAATTCCCTCCCGCCGCAATGCGCCGGCAGCGGCCAAAGCACGCGACAGGCCCGCCTCGGTGTCGTACGTGTCCACGACGAAGATGCAGTTACCCGGCACGGCGCGACCGTAAGCCGTGAAGGCCTCCTGTTCGTCGTCAAAGGCCATCACCCAGCTATGGGCCATCGTTCCTCGCACGGGAATGCCGAAGGCCTGTCCCGCCGCGACGTTGGACGTCCCGGCGCAACCCGCGATGTACGCCGCTCGCGACGCCGTCAATCCGGCATGCCACCCCTGAGCGCGACGCAGGCCGAACTCCACCACGGGATCGCCGTCGGCCGCGCTGCATATCCGCGCCGCTTTCGTGGCCACCAACGAGGGAAACCCCATCAGGTTGAGCAGCGCGGTTTCAACCAACTGGGCCTGCAATAGGGGACCCTCCACTTGCAGGATCGGTTCATTGGCGAAAACAACGGTCCCCTCGCGGACCGCGCGAACGTCGCACCGGAATTGCATTCGCACCAAAAACCGCAAGAAGTCCGGCTGAAACAACGGGCGACCGTCGCTGCTCCGCAACGAAGCCAGGTATTCCGCGTCCTGTTCGGAAAACCCAAACCGTGCCAGGAAATCTTGCACGGACTCCTGCCCGCAGGCGAGAACGAACCCTCCACGAAAGGGGTTACGGCGAAAAAAGAGGTTGAACACAGCCCGGCGTTCGGCCCACCCCATCAGCCAATAGCCCTGCGCCATCAACAGCTCGTAGAGGTCCGTCGCCATGGCCGGGGGGAGAATGCCTCCACGGTGCCATTCCCAGCGTTCCCATTGACTTGACGGAACAGGTTGAGTCATGAGGCGTGATCCACGCAAGTACCTCTTTACACAGCACCACAGGGCTTTCCTTGCACCATGCGCTTTGCTTGCACAATTCTAAAGCAAACCGGCAGGAGCGAGAGAGTACCTCGCCTATCGAATCACCAAAATCGCCGCCTTGCCCAACGATCATCGCGGCAGTACAATTGACAGAGCCGAATGATTACTTTCTTGATAATATCGCTAACTATTTAAAATCGGATCGCTTCGGCATCCGCTCGGGCCGAACGCATGCTCGAATCATCGACGCCCGTTGCCACCTCCGGGCACCCGATGTGACAATAGTTGGTTTCAGGATACTGCTTTTGTCCGTTTATGACGGCATTGATTCTCCGCATCCCGGCGCGGTTTGGTCATCAGGCGTCAACCATTGCGCGGAACGCGGGTATCGGTTGCGGTCCGAAGTCCCGGCAAGTGCCGCCCTTCGTCGCGCTTTATCACGAAAAGATTAGACAAATTCAAGACTTAACACATCCCTTGGAATCTCCTTATGACTGAGAAATCCAAACGTAGCCGTGTGGAAGAGTTGAAAGAAGCCAGCCGCTACCTTCGCGGAAAATTGCCGGAGGAATTGGCCAACGATCAGCCCGCCTTCACGGAGGACACCGCACAAATCCTCAAACATCACGGATCCTACCAACAAGACGATCGCGACCTCCGCAAGGCGAAAGGCCCCGACGGAAAGCCGCTCGGCAAGGCGTATTCGATGATGGTACGGGTCAAGGTGCCCGGCGGAAGGTTGACTTGGCAGCAACTCCTCGCGCAGCTCGATATCTGCGATGAACTCGGCAACGCCACCGCCCGCATCACCGACCGGCAGGATCTCCAGTTGCACGGGGTCGTGAAGGGACATCTCCGCGAAACGATTCGGCGCATCAACGAAATCCAGTTGACCACGCTGGGGGCCTGCGGCGACGTGGTGCGGAACGTCATGGCTTGTCCCGCTCCGCTTTATCACGACGGCGTTCGAGAGGAATTGCAGAAAGCGGCCCTGGAGATCACGCGACATCTGCTCCCGCGGACCCGCGCGTACCACGAAATCTGGCTGACCGATCCGGATACCGGCGAAAAGGTACGCGTGGATGAAGAACCGCAATCGCCCGCCGGAGAGGTGGAGCCCATCTACGGGACGGCGTACCTCCCCCGCAAATTCAAATTCGCCCTGGGGCTGCCCGACGATAACTGTGTGGATGTTTATACGAATGACGTGGGACTTCTGGCCGTCGCCGAGCGGGGACGAGTTAGCGGCTACAACGTTTTGGTGGGCGGAGGTTTGGGCGTAACGCCCAGCAACAAGCGGACGTTTCCCGCCCTGGCTCAACCCCTGGCCTACATCCCGCCCGAAAAATTGATCCCCGTTGCAGAGGCGATCGTCAAGGTACAGCGGGATTTCGGAGATCGCACCGATCGAAAACGGGCCAGGCTCAAGTACTTGATCGCGGATCGTGGGCTGGATTGGTTTCGGGCGAAGGTGATCGAATACCTGGGCGAGGATTTGGCTCCGCCTCTGCCCATCCAAGTCACCGATCACGACGACCACATCGGTTGGTTCGCGCAGGGCGACGGCAAGTGGTTCTACGGTCTCAACGTGGAGAACGGGCGGATCCTGGATCGCGACGGCTTCCGGCTCAAATCGGCGCTCCGCGAAATATGCAACCGACTGCAACCCGGCATCCGGTTCACCGCCCACCAGAGCATCCTATTCTGCGATTTGGAGGAAAGCGATCGGCCCGTGTTGGAGGAGATCCTCCGCCGGCACGGGGTCCCGCTCAGCGAGACGATTTCGACGGTGCGGCGATGGTCGATGGCCTGCGTCGCCTTGCCCACCTGCCCCTTGGCCGTCACCGAAAGCGAGCGCGTGCTGCCGGCCTTGATGGATCACTTGGAGCGGGAATTGGCGGCCCTGGGACTACAGGATGAGCGATTCACGGTTCGCATGACGGGATGTCCCAACGGCTGTGCCCGGCCGTACAACGCCGATATCGGTCTGGTGGGCAAGACGCTCAACAAGTACACGATCTTTCTGGGCGGCCGCGTGCAGGGCGACCGCCTCGCCCAGATTTACCTGGATGTCATACCCCTGGAAGCCGTCGTGCCGACTCTTGTACCCGTCTTCCGACTCTTCGCCGCGCATCGATTCCCCGGCGAATCATTCGGCGATTTTTGCCACCGCTTCGGCATGGACGCGATCCGTGCGGCATGCGCCCCCAACGAAACGATTGAGACGGCGGCGACGGAAACCGCGACCGAATGCGATTCGTGACCCACGATCCAACCGCGGCCGCCTGCCCCTAGTGTACGATGGAGAAGGCGTCGGGATTACCGTCTCGCGCGGTTTGAACCCGGCGGCCTCGGTCTGCGTAAGGATCGCACCCCTTTACCCGCTTAACGGCGATCCGGACGACCCTTTTTCCTGGGTGTCGCCGCTCGCCGCGGCGAGCAGTGAGATCAACCGCGATCCTACGGGCGCAAGGCGACGATTCATGTCTTACCGTTTGCAGTGCGAATGCGGCCGCGAGCTTTTCGTGAATCTCCACCAAGCCGGTAGCGAAGTACGCTGCCGATGCGGTCGTACCCTGCTGGTGCCTTCGCGGCGGGCCTTGCAATCGCAAGACTCGGCCGCCGAAGACATCGCAGCGGATGAAGCGGAAGAACCCAACCCCGCC
>Ga0067045_1004322_pt1 | contig 18219 bp, 18 predicted proteins | sample TerdegcTABiofilm_FD_59184 | JGI IMG/M metagenome (GOLD analysis project Ga0067045, IMG submission 59184) | Combined Assembly of (Gp0054472, Gp0054536) Wastewater bioreactor microbial communities from Singapore -Terephthalate degrading... | reverse complement strand
GCCTTTTCTCACCCGGCAGCGACTTTTATATATTAACACAGCTCTCCCTCCTGTGTCAACTACTTATTTTTTCCTCCAATGCCACTGCTTTCTCCTCGCAGCGGCAAATCCTATATTAGCACATCCTCTGTCTATCCTGCAACAGGTTTTTTGTCCCAGATTGCGAGAAGAGTTTAACTCTTTAAAACTTCCTTATTATATTTCTGCGTTCCAACTTTCTCCTTGGCTGAATCCTTTGTCCTATCCTTGTTAGCATCCTTGAGAGCCTCATCGTGCCCTTCCTCTTCTCCGCCGTTTTCGTCAAGGTCTTCCGCAGCCCTTATCTGTATAAGGCTTGCGATAATCTCCTTATCGTCGTTTAGTATGCTTATCTCTTCACTGATCTCAATGTCGGCCACTGTCATAGATTCTCCGATATTCATATAAGATACGTCTGCCTGCACCAGCTTCGGCAGGTTCTGCGGAAGACATTCAACCTCCAGCTCTCTCAGTTGGTGCTGTAGAACTAATCCGTTCTTTTCAATGACTTCTTTACCGATAAGTATTATTGGTACAACCGTTTTGATCATTTGGTCATGTCTGACTTCCTGAAAATCCACATGCAAAACCTGACGTGTCACCGGATCCCTTTGAACTTCCTTAATCAGGACCCTCTTTACGCCGTAGCCCATGTCTATACCAACCAGCGAGTTTTCTCCGTAGTAGCGCAAAATCCTGTTTATTTCCTTGCTGCCTACCTCCACAGGAACGTTATCTATATTATGTCCGTAAATTATGCCGGGCACCCATCCGTCGTTTCTAAGCCTGTTCACGGGCCCTTTGCCGATTTCACTTCTGAACTGTCCGTTCAGAAAGGCTTGACTCAATTTTTTCTCCTCCCTTAAACCTTTATATGGTTCTAGTTTTTCCATATACAAGGCTTAATAAACATACCGGAACCTTCAGGCATGTTTTAACGTCAGAATAAATGCGATTGAAGAAAAAACGAGGCTTGCCCTAAAGTATGGCTCAGGAGTTATGATATGGAAGATAAATATGGATACAACGGATGAACTCAGCCTACTCAAAGCCATATACGATACTGTAAGGAAGCCGAAGCGATGCCCCGGGACAAGTACGAAAAGAAGGTGCATATTTTGATAGAACGTGCATATTGAAATTCCCATAGATATGGAGCATATAACAGTTAGTGGACAAAGGGTGGACATGGATACTAAAGCTGCAATAGTTGAAGGAAGCACTTATCTGCCCCTTAGATATGTACTGCAGGGGTTTGGATATAACATAGAGCGGCATGAAGGAAGCCGCACTGTGCTGGCAAACAACTAGAACAGAGTGCATAAACTGCACTCAGGGGCTTCTTTTGAGCTGTTCTTCGAGCAGTACCTTTAGCCGTGCGAGGTCATCCCGATAAACACTTTTAAGCTCTCTTCTATATATAATTGAAGCCGGGTGGTATAGAGGATACAGTATCCTCTGTCCGAGTTCCATAGGCCTTCCATGGACATCGCCTATCCTGGTGTTCTTCCCTATGAGGCAGAAAAGTGGGATGTTTCCCAGACTTACGACCACAGAAGGAGCTACTGTTTCTATCTCATCCATTAGAAGTGGGCGGAAAATCTCTATCTCCTTTGCCGTGGGAGCCCTGTTAGAGATGCTTCCCGTATCTGCGTTTACCCTTGTAGGACGAAACTTCACTGCGTTTGTGATGTACAGGTCCTCCCTTTTCAGTTCAAGCGCTTCCAGGAATTCGTCCAGATTCCTGCCGGCCTGTCCCACAAACGGGCGTTTCAACTCCACCTCGGTTTTCCCCGGAGCCTCTCCGATCATGAGAATATCCGCTTCGGGGTTGCCTTCACCCAACACCACCGGTTTATAGCTTTCAAGCAGTTCCCTGTATTTTACCTCAAGAGCCGTCAGCCGGCCGGCTTTATCTTCCATCTGCATATCACCTTCCATGTTCTTTACCCCATCTCATCCAACTTTGCCCTGATCTTTTTAAAATCATCCCAGGCAGGACGTTTTTTGCTCTCATCCCTTAACAGGGCAGCGGGGTGATAGGTTTCCAGTATCCAGTAACCTTTCCGTTCCATCCATTGTCCCCTGTCCCGGGTTATCCTTATATTTTCGTCTATAATATATTTTGCTGCGGTTGCTCCTAAACATACAATAATTTTTGACTTAATCAGATGGACCTGGTTCCTGAGGTATGGAAGGCAGGCCTCCGCCTCACCGGGTGTCGGTACGCGATTGCCCGGCGGCCTGCATTTAACAATATTGCCTAATTCATTATTCTTCCTCTGCGGTTTCTGCAGCTTCTTCAGCTGTCTCTTCTGTTTCTTCATCCTCCGCAACAGCCCTGGTTTCAGCTATGGTTGCCACCACTTCTCCCGGCGCTGTTACTACTTCTATATTCCCGTCTATATCCAGATCAGATACATGAACAACCTGGCCCGGCTCCATTCCGGCAACATTAAATTCAATCATCTTCGGGACATACTTTGGCAGACAGCTTATAGAAATTTCATTGAGAATCTGCTGCATAATCACACCCCCGGCAAGTCCTTCCACCCCCACTGCGACAAGGGGCACTGTGGTCGTTATTGTCTGATTTGCATCTATCTCCAGCAAATCCGCGTGTATCAGGTTTCCGCTTATAGGCTCCGACTGTATCTCCTTCAATAGCATAAGCTTTGTTTCCCCATTGTATTCAGCGTTGAATATTGCACTGCTTCCCATCCTGCTGATAAGCTTCCTAAGGCTGGCTGCTTCAATTTTTACCGGCTGGCCGTCATTATCCTTTCCGTACAAAACCGCGGGAACAAATCCCTCGTTCCTGGTCCTTTTGGCACCACCGCTGCCTGTCTCATCCCGCTCCAAAACTACCAGTTTGATTTCATTCATTGGTATTTCCTCCTTTTTTGTTTAACCTATGCTATTATACCTAAATTTTGGCTAACTATCAACTTCTCTTCGTATATATTCTCTTCGTATATATTATTTTGCTTCTTTGCACACAATCTAAACATATAAGGAAAGGGGACACACCGCTGCTTGCGGGTATTCCTTGCCGCGGAATGTCCCCAATTTATGGAATGTCCCCTTTTGATTGCCGGGCCTATTCTATTTCAACAAACTTATCCGCAGACGCTCCACAGACCGGACACTTCCTGGGCTCATTTTCAATGGTATAACCACAGACCGGACATATGAAATACCTGACATCATCCTGGTCTTTGCTCAGGTTTGCAAGGGCCTTTTTATATAGTTCAGCATGGATTTTTTCTACTTCGTTTGCAAAATTGAACGACCTCAAAGCCTTTACATCGTTCTCCTTTTTCGCTTCATCTATGAACTCCGGATACATCATCTTGAACTCGTAGATTTCTCCTTCCACGGCGTCTCTCAGGTTATCTTCCGTACTTCCTATCTTGCCCGCCGCCCTCAAATGATTATGGGCATGGACGGTCTCGGCAGCAGCCGCTGCCCTGAACAGTTTGGCCGCGTTTTTATATCCTTCCTTTTCCGCCTGCTCAGCATAGGCAAGATATTTTCTGTTGGCCTGAGACTCTCCGGCAAAGGCTGCCATCAAGTTATTCAGTGTTTTGCTTTCCATAAAAAACCTCCTTTCGATTATTATCACAGTATATCTATTACCCTATAACCCACGGATAAAACACAATATTTATTTAAAGTTGCCGATAGCCGATACTATGGATACCGGATAGCCTTCCGTATTCAGCGTGGTGGAATAGACGCTGTCTCCAGGCTTTTTCAGCCTTGGCATGGACTCTCCCGTAATCGTAGCTTCATAGACGGCAGCCTGGCCTTTTATAATCTTTCCGTCCACCGGTATTTTTTCCCCCGGCTTCACTACGACGGTTTCCCCGGCTTTGATATCAGAAATGTCTATTTTGACCGTTTCCCCGTCCCGCAATACATTTGCTTCCGTCGGTACTTCCTTTACCAGTGCTTCAATGGCGTTTCTGGTCCTTCCAAGGGCCCTTGCCTCCAGGTAAGAGCCAAACACAAACAAAAAGGTTACGGCGGCTGCTTCCCAGTATTCACCCAGGTAAATACCCCCAAGGGCTGCTGATTTTTGCTTATTCAGGTTGTCAGCCTGCGCAAAAAAAAATAAGGCTGTACACCGGGTACAGCCTTTTATCTTCTGTTTACGCTTCACCGCACAGCTTAAGCAGCTTTTCCCATCTCTTGTCGACCTCTGCCTGAAGCTCCGCAATCAAATGGGCGTTATTTTTTTCAAACAGGTGCTTGAACCTGCCCTGGGGCTTCAGCCATTCTTCAATCGGAAGTTTTTCCTTGGGCTTATAGGTAAGCTTCCAATCCCCGTTCACCACTTCGTACAATGGCCATACGCAGGTGTCGACAGCCAGTTTTGAGATTTCCAGCAGCTTGGGCGTGTCGTATCTCCAGCCCCTCGGACAGGGCGCCAGTACGTTCAGGAACGCCGGGCCGGGTGTATAGATGGCCTTTTCCGCTTTTTCATAAAGGTCCTTCATGTTCTGGGTGATGGCGCTCTGCGCGACATATGGAATATCATGGGCGGCCATTACGGCGGCCAGGTCTTTTCTGTACTGCATCTTTCCCGGGAGTACCTTCCCCGAAGGAGACGTCGTGGTATTTGCGTACTTCGGCGTTGCCGAGGACCTCTGTATGCCGGTGTTCATATAGGCACCGTTGTCATAGCATACGTATACCATGTCGTGGCCCCTTTCCATGGCCCCGGAAAGGGATTGTATGCCTATATCATAGGTACCGCCGTCTCCGCCGAACGTGATGAATTTATAGTTTTCTTCAACTTTGCCTCTCTTTTTCATTGCCTTATACGCCGCTTCGGCGCCGCTGACGGTTGCGGCAGCGTTTTCAAAGGCATTATGGACGAAGGAATCCGTCCACGCTGTATAAGGATAGATGGAAGTGGAAACCTCCAGGCATCCCGTAGCCACTCCTACAACCGCCTTATCCTCAGGTTTGACAGCCCTTAGAATTCCTCTCACAACCGTGGGAGCTCCGCAACCTGCACACATCCTGTGTCCTCCGGTGAGTCTGTCGGGTCTTTGCACTGCTTCCTTAAGTTTATATGCCAATTTTCACACCTCCTTATTCCCTTACACCAATGTAGTTGTATATATCCGTAACCTTGCCGCTGTCAGCTATTTTTTTCAGGTTGTTATAGACCGTTTCTATATCGTGGGTAGTAACATCCCTTCCACCGAGGCCGTAAATATAGCTGATTATATTCAGACCGCTGTTCACGCCGTAGAGGGCGCTTCTAACCTCTGTAAATACAGGGCCCCCTGCCGTTGAAAAACTGTCGGCCTTATCCATTACAGCTACGGCTTTCAGGTGGGATAAGGCTTTGGCAATCTCCTCAAAGGGGAAGGGCCTGAATACCCTCAGTTTAAGCAGGCCGGCCTTTACGCCGTTTTCCCTCAACTGGTCCACCACCTCTTTGGCGGTTCCCGCAGAAGAATTGAGTATTACAATTGCAACCTCGGCGTCCTCCAGCCTGTACTCTTCAAAGAAACCGTACTTCCTTCCGGTAAGCTTCTCGTATTCCTTCGCAACTTGAAGTATTACTTGCTTTGCGTTTTTCATCGCTTCGGCCTGCTGTCTCTTATGCTCGAAATAGTGGGGCGGCAGGTCCAGCGGCCCCATTGCTATGGGGTATTTTGCGTTCAACAGATACTCATCCGGTTCATACTGCCCTACAAATGCCTTTACATTTTCGGTTTCCAAAAGCTCTATGTTCTCAACGGAATGGCTCACTATGAAGCCGTCCAGGCAGACCATTACCGGAAGCAAGACATCCTTGTTCTCAGCTATTTTCACTGCCTGGATTATATTATCATAGGCTTCCTGGTTATCCTCCGAATACAGCTGTATCCACCCGGAGTCCCTCGCTCCCATAGAATCGCTATGGTCATTGTGTATATTTATGGGGCCGGACAGGGCTCTGTTTATTACAGGCATTACTATGGGCAGCCTGTTTGAAGCCGCTATATATAGTATCTCCCACATCAAAGCAAGACCGTTGGCTGAGGTTGCAGTCATGGCCCTGGCTCCTGCAGCGCTTGCACCAACACACGCACTCATTGCGCTGTGTTCTGATTCTACAGCTACGAACTCGGTGTCAACCTCTCCATCCGCAACAAACTGGGAAAAATACTGCGGAACCTCCGTAGAAGGAGTTATCGGAAAGGCTGCCACTACATCAGGGTTTATCTGTTTCATAGCGGTAGCAACCGCTTCATTACCGCTCAATCTTTCACGAATAGCCATATTTTCTCCCTCCTCCTTACTCTTCCTTCACAAAATCAAACACGTCAAAGGGACACGAATCCACGCATACTCCACAGCCCTTGCAGTGTACATAATCAACTCCGGTAACTTTTCCATCAACAAGCTCGATGGATGAATCTGGACACATTAGAAAGCATACCATGCACTGCTTGCATTTTTCCGGATGGAACACCGGTTTCATAGACCGCCAAGATCCGGTCTCAAAATCCTCCGCATTACCCGCATCATATATGATTCCGCCCCTGCTTATTTCTTTCCAGCTAACGTCCTGGGTTATTGCCTTTCTTCTTTCCTTCATATCCCCTTCACCTCCTGAAGAGCTCTCTTGATGGCTTTCATATTACCCTCGATCACTTCAGCCTTCGATGCAAACTTATGCCCAAAGGATTCTCTCATGCTGTCCACAAACTCTTCCTCGCTCATGATTCCGCTAACCTTAACAATGGCACCCAGCATGGGGGTGTTGGGAAAGTATTTGCCCAGCGTTTCCAGAGAAATAGCCATTGCGTCAATGGTATAGACCTTTCCGTTAAAACCCTGCAGCTGCTCTTTGATTTCCTCAGGGCGCTTTGATGTGTTCACCAGTATAGCCCCGCCTTCCTTAAGTCCGGCTGTCACGTCAACGTCTTTAATCAGAGATTCATCAACAACAACAACGTAATCAGGCTCATAGATATTACTGTGTATCCTTATTTTTCTATCGGATATCCTGTTATACGCTGTGATGGGAGCACCCATCCTTTCTGGTCCATACTCCGGAAAACCTTGTATGAACTTCCCTGTGTTAAAAGCAGCTTCAGCCAGCAAAAGGGAAGCGGTTTTGGCTCCCTGTCCTCCACGGCCATGCCAGCGAATCTCAACGGTTTTGCTCATGCTTTTTCCTCCCTTCATAACTAAACAATTTATTTTGTTATATAACAACTGCGCAAAATTATAACTGTTATACAGTAGATAGTCGCATTATGTATAACAGTTTAGCGTGACAAGTAAATATATAGTTTTCAGCATTATAACAGCGGATATAGTTAAGTATAACAGAAGCCTCTATTCCTGTCAATGGACTGTATACCATTGTACAATATTAATTTCCGCTGCTATTCAGCGAATAACCAGTTGTTCAAAACAGCCTTCCAGTCTACCCTCGACTATCTTGATTTCTTCACGCCCAAAAGGAGTTAGTTTTTTTTCTCCTGCAAGCACTGTATTACTGTCTCTAAAATTCTGTATTACATATTTTTTACAGCCCTTTATCGAACAGGCAATTTTTTCTACATCTTCCACAGTCAATAGTTCCCTGCAGACGGTCGTCCTGAATTCATGCTCGACACCGGATCCCCTTATGAGGGATATGGATTTTTCTATAACACCGGCCTCTACAGGAACCCGGGTAATATTTATATATTTCCCAAGCGGAGCTTTGATATCCATCGCAATATAATCGACAACCCCTTTATCCAGCATTTCTTCTATGACAATGGGGTTGGTGCCGTTAGTGTCCAGCTTGAACAGGAAGCCCATTTCCTTAATCCTGCCCGCAAATTCCGCCAATCCTTCATGCAGGGTCGGCTCCCCCCCGGAGATACAAACTCCGTCCAGCATTTTCTTCCTCTTTTCAAGATATTCAAAAACCTCTTCCTCACCTATTACAGGGCCTTCGTTCCTTAATAGGTGCGAGTTATGACAGTAGGGACACCGGAGGTTGCACCCGCCCACGAAGTATACGGTGCATATCCTGTCGGGATAATCAATAAAAGAGGACTTGACGTGACCCCTGAACTCCATCTATTCTCCCCCCTTTCCAGAAACCCGAACTGCGTAGCCCACCCTTAAGGGTGGGCTACTGCTGCTTCTTCTACTTCAAATTCAAGCCTGTCTTTGTATTCTTCTTTTTTTCCGTTATTCCATGACTGCACCGGGCGGTGAAAACCTACCACCCTGGTCCATACCTCGGCCTCCTGCCCGCACTGCGGACACTCGAAGTGTTCCCCCCTGAGGTACCCGTGGTCCGGACATATCGAAAAGGTAGGCGTTATAGTAAGATACGGTATCGTACTGTTGTCAAATATTCTCCTGATAAGCAGCTTGCAGGTCTCGACACTGTCTATCTCCTCTCCGATAAAACCATGCAGTACTGTACCTCCGGTATACATAGCTTGTAGGTTTTCCTGAAGTTCCACTGCCTCAAATATATCCTTGGTATGGTTAACCGGAAGTTGGGTTGAATTTGTATAGTAGGGTTCTCCGTTACCCTGGGTAAATATCTTTGGATACAGCTTCTTATCAATCCGGGCGAACCTGTAAGCGGCGCCTTCGGCAGGGGAAGCCTCCAGGTTCCAAAGGCTGCCGGTCTCCTCCTGGTAGATTTGGATGACCTTGTTCATGAATTCCATAATCTCCACCGCAAAGGCGTTGCCCTCTTCGGTTGCGATGTCCTCACCAAGCAGGTTAATACAGGCTTCATTCATTCCATTTATTCCTATGGTTGAAAAGTGGTTTTTAAAATATTCTCCCGTCTCCTCCTTGACCTCGCTCAGGTAGTAGCGCGAATAGGGGTACAAACCCGCTTCCATGTATTTTTCGAGGACTCTTCTCTTGGTTTCACAGATTTCCTTTGCCAGTTCCATGAGATAGCGGGTGCGCTTTTTAAACTCCTCCACCGACTTGGACAGGTACCCGATCCTGCTCATATTCAACGTAACAACGTTTATCGACCCTGTAAGGGGGTTTGCCCCGAAGAGGCCCCCTCCCCTCCTGCGGAGCTGCCTGTTGTCTATGCGCAGCCTGCAGCACATTGACCGGATATCCTCGGGCGACATGTCCGAGTTTATGAAATTTGCAAAGTACGGCGTCCCGAACTTTCTGGTCATATCCATTATTTTGCCGACTACCTCCGCATCCCAGGGAAAATCCCCGGTTATGTTGACGGTAGGTATGGGAAAGCTAAAGGTCCTGCCTCCGCCATCCCCTTCCATCATAACCTCGCAGAAGGCGGTGTTTATCATGTCCATTTCCCTCTGGAACTCCCCATAGGTCTTATCCATATTCTCTCCGCCGATGACAGCCGGCATGTTTTTAAGCATCGGATGGGGGGTTATATCCAGGGTTATATTGGTAAAGGGGGTTTGGAATCCTACCCTGGTGGGTATGTTAAGATTGAATATGAAGCGCTCCATGGACTTCTTGACATCGTCATAGGTAAGCCCGTCATAGTATATAAAGGGAGCCAGATAGGTATCAAAGCTCGATACGGCCTGAGCCCCCGCCGCTTCTCCCTGGAGAGTGTACAGCAGGTTAACCAGCTGCCCCAGGGCTGATTCAAAGTGTTTGGGAGGTTTGGATTCAACCTTGCCCTTTGCTCCTTTAAAGCCCCTTCTGAGGAAAGCTTCGAGGTCCCACCCGCAGCAGTACGGCGCCAGAATACCCAGGTCGTGTATATGTATATCCCCATTCACATGGGCATCCCGCAGTTCCTTCCTGTATATCTTGTTCAACCAGTATTTTTTTGAAATGCTCTCAACAATATGGTTGTTCAAGCCCTGCAGCGAAAAGCCCATATTCGCGTTCTCATTAACCCTCCAGTCTTCAAGGGACACATATTTATCAATCATTCCCTCCGCATCCATAAAGAGGTTTTTTACGTCCCTCAGTTCCTCCCGCTTTTTTCTGTACAATATGTACGCCTTTGCCGTTTTCGCATGGCCCTCTTCTATCAGGACTTTTTCCACCAGGTCCTGTATATCCTCAACCGTAGGTATGCCTGCCCCCTGGGTTTCTCCTAAAATATCGACAACCATTTGAGCCAGGCGCGCGGCCTCTTTCCTGTCGCTCCCCCCCACCGCCTGGGCAGCGGAGAATATTGCATTTTCAATTTTCCCGATGTCGAAGTTTACTATCTCGCCGTTTCTCTTTTGAATTTTATTTATCAAGCCCTAGACCCCCTTCTGAAAATACAATTTTGTCATTTATTAATAACATTTTAACCTAAAAACCGGCTTGCAGAAATCCACAGGAACTGCGAAAATCCTCCTGTATTTGCCAATTTCCTCCCTTATGCTTTCCTCTCAGGCTCAAATCGCAATATTTAAAAAAAATACAATATATAGTATGTCCGAGTATGTTTCACTACATATATATTGTAGATATCCTTTACTTCATGACACCCTTTAAATATCGCACCATATATATAATCGACCGTTCCATGGCTCTTTTGCACTCATATCTTCAACTTTGCAGCGATTATAGGCAAAAAAAAAGAACGCGAAGCGTGATTGTTCTTTTTTATTAACTTTAATTTACAGCAGGTACTGCAGCGCTACGATCAGCAGCACCCCGGGAATTCCGAGGAAACCTGCAATCAATGCGGTTACAGGGTTTATTGCAACACCAAAATTAAAGTAACCTCCGATCAGATTCAGCACCCAGAGCATCAGTCCTCCGATGATGCCGTTGTATAACAGTTTGACAATGAATTTTACCGGAACGAGCAGCAGCCATCCGATTACGTATAATAAAAGCAGTCCAAAGGCATAGGCCAGTATGATATTCAGGTCAAGGCTGATTCCCAAATCCCTCACCTCTTTCAATGCAGCAAGTCCAATCAATATACATATATTATACTGCATCTTTGAATATTCATAATTTTTTCGGTCAACAAATCAGAAGGCGCCATTCCTTTGAAGAAGGTGTGTCCCCTGTCATTAAAAAACAGCGGCGTTTGCCGCTATCCTACAAATCCACCTTAATCCCCATATCCTTCGCTTTTNTCAGCAGATACATGTATCTCTTTTTGCACGCTTCTATCCTAAAAATAGCATAATCCACCAGCTCCGGCTCGGATACGTTTTCAAAAAACTTTTCGGCCTCGCACCATTCGGTCATGGCTTTTTGAACGCACTCCAGCATCTCCTGGCTTTCCCTGCCGGTATCTTCGCTTTTTATACTGTTTTTTATGCCGGAGAACCTGCCGGTTAGCTTTCCTATGTAAGTACTCAAGGCATTTTCCACAACAATTCCCCCAAAATGATTTATTGTTTATTTCTATTATTTACACTTTTATCCATACTATACTTTTATATTGAATCTATCTGGCTGCATTTCCTATCATTATAGTATATGCTATAATGTGGATACAGGTATCTAAATATTATTTTGGAGGTCAAAGGATGAAACGCTTGTTAATAATAGTATTAATACTGGCATTAGTGTTTACCCTGGCAGTGGGATGCAAAAAGAAAGAGGAACCTATCCAGCCGCCGCAGGAACAGGAAAATCCCCAGGAACAGGAAAGCGCCTTTGAGGAAAGGGAGATCCTTCTTTTTTACCCTGACCAGAACAACAATTTCCTGCTGCCTGAATTCCGCAAGGTAACGGTGCAAAAGGATATTGAAACGGAGGACCTGGCAAGGCTTGTGCTTGAAGAACTCATCTCAGGGACGGAAAATTCGCAGTTGAAATGCATAGTTCCCAGGAATGCAAAGCTGCTTTCCGTTGATGTTTACGGCGAATCCATAGAGCTGGATTTTTCCGAAGACTTTATTGTAAAGAGCTATACAAAAAGAGAGAAACTGCTCCAGGTATTTTCGGTAGTAAATACCTTGTCCGAGCTTGGCCTGGAAGAAGTAGTCATTCTGGTTGATGGAAAGCCGGTCTCCGATATATATACGTCCATAGAATATGAGATGCCCTATCTGCGGAACGATGAACTGATGCCAAGCAAATAGTTTTCTTTAAAGACCCTCTATTAGAAATTAGAGGGTCTTGTTTTTTAATCCGGTTCATTTATTTTATGTAAACTTTGTGTTAGAATGAATAGAGGAATTTCCAAAGAAATTTGTAGGGTTTGCAATTTTATTTGAAATGCTAAACTTTTTTTGCAAGTCATATTTTTTTTGTGAAAGGAATCTTGCATTTTGTGTTGAAACAAATATTTTAGGTTCCATTATAGAATTATACGAGATAGGAGTGTGAAATATGAGCTGTTCGAACAAATGCGCCGAAAACCTGGAAAAGAATTTTGCAAGCGATAAAAGCGTTGATTTAAGTTTACTTGATCCGGTTCTCGACAAATATGCAGGAATATCCGGAAGCCTTATCACCATTCTCCAAAAAGCCCAGGATATTTACGGGTACCTGCCCCTTGAGGTCCTGAGGCATATAGCCTGCCGCACGGGAGTAAAGCCGGCGGCGGTTTATGGGGTGGCAACGTTCTATACCCAGTTCAGGCTTAACCCTGTGGGAAAACATGTTATACTTCTCTGCCAGGGTACCGCCTGCCATGTAAACGGCTCGGAGAGCATAGAGCTTGCCCTGTGCGAGGAACTTAAAATTAAAGAGGGAGAGACTACCCAAGACAACATGTTTACGCTGGAAAACGTAGCCTGCCTCGGATGCTGCAGCCTTGCGCCGGTTATGATGATAGATGGGGAAGCATACGGCAAGCTGACACCCGATAAAGCCAGACAAATCATTAGAGAAATATACAAAAAGGAACAGGGCGAATAGGAGGTGCGCAAATTGAAGATAAGAGTGGGATTGGGCAGCTGCGGTATAGCTGCCGGAGGCAACAAGGTTCTGGCTTCCGTTAAGGAAGAACTGAAAAACAACAACCTGGATATAGCGGTGGAAATCACGGGTTGTATAGGCATGTGTTACCTCGAGCCCATCATAGACATCATTGAAGATGATGGAATAACTACCTATGGCAGGGTAACGCCGGAAATCGTTAAGGAAATAGTACAAAATCATGTGATTGGTAAAAACCCCGTTCAAAAGCATATTGTTTGGACCAGCGAAAAGCCCATTGCTTCCCTCGACAAACAGGTGAGGATAGCGCTCAGAAACTGTGGCGTTATAAACCCGGAGGATATCGATGACTATATAGCAAAGGGCGGGTACAAGGGAATAGAAAGGGCCGTAACCTCCATGACCCAGGCCGGGGTAATCGAAGAACTGAAGATATCGGGTTTGCGCGGCAGAGGCGGCGCCGGTTTCCCCACATGGTTCAAGTGGAACGCCGCCCTTGAAGCCAAGGGCAGCCCGAAATATATAGTATGCAACGCCGACGAGGGAGACCCCGGGGCATTTATGGATAGAAGCATACTGGAAGGTGACCCCCATTCGGTGCTGGAGGGCATGATGGTGGCCGGCTATGCCGTCGGGGCAAATGAAGGGGTAATCTATGTAAGGGCCGAGTATCCCCTTGCCATTAAACGCCTGGAAACCGCAATAGCACAAGCCACAGAGCGGGGTTTTCTGGGGAATAACATTCTGAATTCGGGATTTAGTTTCACGATCAGGATAAAACAGGGTGCAGGAGCCTTTGTATGCGGCGAGGAAACGGCGCTGATAGCATCCCTGGAAGGCGAAAGGGGTATGCCGAGGTTGAAACCCCCGTTCCCGGCGCAGTCGGGTTACTGGGGCAAACCCACAAACATCAACAACGTGGAGACCTTCGCCAACGTTCCGTGGATAATGGTCAACGGCGGTACGGCCTTTGCAGGATACGGAACCGAAAAGAGCAAGGGGACAAAGGTTTTCGCCCTTGCGGGAAAGATTAAGAACGGCGGTCTGGTGGAAGTCCCGATGGGTATTTCGCTGAGGGAGGTCATATACGAAATAGGCGGCGGAATTAAGAACGACAAGGGGTTTAAAGCGGTCCAGATGGGAGGACCTTCAGGTGGATGCATTCCCGCTTCCCTTCTTGACACACCGGTCGATTATGACTCCATAGTAAAAACAGGGGCGATTATGGGTTCGGGCGGTATGGTAGTTATGGACGAGACCACCTGCATGGTGGATATGGCCCGCTTCTTCCTGGACTTCACCCAGAAGGAATCCTGCGGCAAGTGTACCCACTGCCGTATCGGCACAAAGAGGATGCTGGAAATATTGACGCGCATAACCGAGGGTAAGGGTAAGGAAGGGGACATCGAGCTGCTTGAGGACCTGGCCGTAAAGGTCAAGGACGGTTCCCTCTGCGGCCTCGGGCAGACCGCTCCCAACCCTGTCCTCTCTACCATAAGGTATTTCCGTGATGAATACGAGGCCCATATCAGGGACAAGAAGTGCCCTTCGAAGCACTGTAAAGCGTTGATAACCTTCAGCATAGATGCCGATAAGTGTAAGAGATGCGGCCTGTGCGCCAAGAAGTGTCCGGTCTCGGTTATCGATGGAAATAAAAAAGAACCCTACCGCATCAACCAGGATGGCTGCATCAAATGCGGAAACTGCATGGAAGTATGCCCGTTCGATGCTGTAAACGTTGAATAGAGGGGCAAAAAGGAGGTACTAAAATGACAAAGCTGAGACTTAATATAGACGGCCGGGAGGTTACAGGCTACAAAGGCCAGACAATACTACAGGTTGCAAAGGAAAACGGAATAGACATCCCAAACCTCTGCTATGATGAGAGGTTGAAAATATACGGTTCCTGCGGGCTTTGCGTGGTGGAGGTTGAAGGGGTGCCGAAGCTGCTGAGGGCCTGCGCCACCGAGATTTCAGATAAAATGGTGGTTAAGACGCGGTCTCCGAGGATTGACGATTCGCGAAAGACAGCCCTCGAATTACTGCTGTCAAACCATACCGGCGATTGCAAAGCCCCATGCCAGATGGCCTGTCCGGCCGGAACCGACTGCCAGGGATACGTAGGGCTTATAGCAAACGGCGAATATGAAGAGGCTGTTTCACTGATTAAAGAAAAGCTGCCCCTGCCGGCCAGTATAGGAAGGGTTTGTCCCCACCCCTGCGAAGATGCCTGCAGGAGAAACTTCGTGGAAAAACCCGTAGCCATTGCAGCCCTTAAGAGGTTCGTAGGCGATATAGTGCTCGAGAGGGGAAGCTCGCTTAAAGCCGATAAAAAACCGGCTACAGGGAAAAGGGTTGCCATAATCGGCGGCGGCCCGGCGGGGCTGACCTGCGCTTTCTTCCTTGCAAAGGAAGGCCACAGGCCTGTGATCTACGAGGCTATGCCTCATCCGGGCGGGATGCTGAGATATGGAATACCCCAGTACAGGCTGCCGAAGGACGTCCTCGATTTGGAGATCGACCTTATAAAGGAAATGGGAGTTGAGATTAAGACCGGGGTTAAAATAGGTAAGGACCTGTCCTTTGACTATATCAAGGACAATTACGATGCGGTGTTTGTAGGTATCGGTGCATGGAAGAGTTCCGGAATAGGCTGCCCGGGAGAGGAACTAGCGGGAGTGTTCGGCGGTATAGATTTTCTTATAGATATCGCCCAGAACAAACCTGTAAACATCGGCCAAACCGTGGCGGTTATCGGCGGAGGAAATACGGCGATGGATGCTGCCAGGACCTCGGTAAGGCTTGGAGCAAAACGGGTTATGGTAATCTACAGGAGAACCGAGGAGGAAATGCCTGCCGAGGAGATTGAAATCCATGAGGCTAAGGAAGAGGGCGTTGAGTTTCACTTCCTCCTTGCCCCGGTGGAAATAACCGGTGAAAACGGAAAGGTAAAATCGATTCGGTGCCAGAAGATGAAGATGGGAGAGCCCGATGCCTCCGGACGCAGGAGGCCGGTGCCCATAGAGGGTGAAGAGGTCACAATCGAGATAGACACCGTGATTGCTGCAATCGGGCAGAAGATAGATGCATCAGGCCTGGAAACGCTGGGCCTGACCAGGTGGGGAACGATACAGTACGATGAAAGGACGTTCCAGACAAGCATTCCGGGTGTGTTCACCGGCGGAGATGCCGCCACAGGCCCGGATATAGCGATAGCTGCCGTGGGCCAGGGCAAGAAGGCCGCGGAGGTTATTTCCGGCTACCTGGAAGGGGCCATTGTTCCGGTCCGTGAAGAATTCTACGTCAAACAGGAAAATCTGACAAAGGAAGCGTTCAAAGATAAAGAGGTAAAAGAACGAATTGAATTCCGCGTTATGGAACCGGAAGCAAGAAAAACCAACTTCCTGGAAATAGCGGAAAGATACAGCGAAGAGGAAGCTAGAACAGAAGCGAGCAGGTGTCTGGAATGCGGCTGCGGTGACCTGTTTGAGTGCAAGCTCATAGCTTATTCTAACGTATACGGCGCCCTGCCGGAGAAGTTTGAAGGCGAAAAGACCGAAACAGGTTTTGAGGATAACCACCCGTTCATAGACCGCAACCCGGACAAATGTATACTCTGCGGCCTGTGCGTAAGAACGTGCAACGAGATAACCGGCCTTACGGCCCTCGGCCTTGTTGACAGGGGGTTTGACACTGTTGTGAAGCCGGAGTTCGGGCTGAGACTCCAGGATACCGACTGCATCTCCTGCGGACAGTGTATATCGGTATGTCCCGTCGGAGCTCTCCAGGAAAAACCCGGCATAGACAAGCGGGTTCCTGTTGAAGAAAGGGTGACTTCATCGATATGCTCCTACTGCAGTGTAGGCTGCAACACCAGGGTTGCCACAAAGGGGTCGATGATTCTTAGGTCGCTGCCCGACAAAGAGAGCGCAGTTGATGGTGGACTGCTTTGTGTCAAAGGCCGGTTCGGATTTGACTATGCCCAGGACAAAAACAGGCTGACAAAGCCCATGATAAGGATAAACGGCCGGCTTAAAGAGGTTGGCTTTGAAGAGGCATTCACCTATGCCGCAAAGCAGTTGAACAATATACGCTCCCTGTACGGTAACGACAGCGTGGCTGTCCTGGCATCACCGAGGTATACAAACGAAGAGGGCTACTTGATTTCAAAGCTGGCCAAAGATTCCTTGGGAACTCAAAACCTGGCCAATTCGGCCAACAGCTGCGCCACAGGGATAGATCAGGTGCTGGGCTTCAATGCCTCTACCAACAGCATGGATGAGCTTAAATCCACGGATTTGATAATCTATGCGGGCGGCGAAACCTATGACAATCACCCGGTACTGGGTATGAAGCTTCTTGCTGCGGTTAAGGAAGGTGCCAAGCTGGTAACTATAAGTCCGGACAGGATAAAGGCCGGCGAATGGGCTGAGGTTGAAATATGCGGGGAAGACAGTCTGCAGCTTGTAAAGGGCGTTTTGAAGCATACAATATCTTCGGGTAAGATTGATAGAAACGTTGAAGCCAAAACCCAGGGTTATGCGGCTTTGAAAGAAGCCCTTGATTCTGCAGTACCCTCCGAACTCGCGGTGAGAGTCGCTGACCTTTATAATAGCGCTAAAAAGGCAATGATCGTCATAGATGAACTGACCGTATCGCCGGAGGCAGCAAAGCTGCTGGCTGACCTCGCGGTAATAACCGGAAAGATAGGTTCGCCGAGAAGCGGTATCCTGCTTCTGAAGCCGATGAACAACAGCCAGGGCATGTATGACATGGGTGTTGTTAAATCTACCCATGATATAGAGTGGAATAAAGTTAAGGGAGCTGTTCTGTTTGGCGAGAACCTGCCGGATAATGCGCCCGCAGACCTAAAGCTGCTGGTGGTGTTCGATATGTTCCTGTCTGAGGCGGCGGCAAAGGCTGACGTGGTATTCCCAACGGCAAGCTTCGCCGAAAGCAGCGGAACCTATACCAATACCGAGAGAAGGGTACAGAAGCTGGATGCACCGCTCGCACCAAAGGCCGGCATGACCAACCTTGAAATGCTGGCAGGTTTGGGCGCTGCCCTTGGAGCCAACTTCAGCACCAATCCGGATATGCTGTGGAAAGAGATATCGGCGTCCGTAAAGGGATATTCTGCAATATGTACGAAGTGCATTGAGGACGGCCAGGCCTTCAGTTCTCCCGACGGGAACAGGATACTTTACGCGAACGGCTTCGGTTTTGAGGATGGCAAAGCAAGGCTGTGCGTTCCGGCGGAAGGGAAAACCTTCAAGGAGGCACAGGTGCTCGACACAATTGAAAGATACTTCAACGATAAGATGGTCGAAGCGGGACTCAAATAGTAAAAGTAAAATTCGGGGACATTCCTTC
>Ga0067045_1029820_pt1 | contig 18220 bp, 11 predicted proteins | sample TerdegcTABiofilm_FD_59184 | JGI IMG/M metagenome (GOLD analysis project Ga0067045, IMG submission 59184) | Combined Assembly of (Gp0054472, Gp0054536) Wastewater bioreactor microbial communities from Singapore -Terephthalate degrading... | reverse complement strand
GAGGGGAGAGGGGAGAAGGGAGAGGGGAGAAGGGAGAGGGGAGAAGGGAGAGGGGAGAAGGGAGAGGGGAGCGGGGAAGACTCCTCGTTCCCATGCTCTGCGTGGGAACGCACGCGAGCGCCGCTCTGCGGCGCGGTGAAGACGGCCGCTACAGCGGCTCCCACGCACGTTCCCACGCGGAGCGTGGAAACAAGAGAGAGAACGAGAGCACGGTTTTCGAGGAGCTTGTCGCATGCGTTTGATTCTGCTGGACTTGCCGTCGGAGAAGCGGATCAACTTCTACCCGTTGGCCCTCTGCCGGCCGATCTGGGAACTCCGTTGCGGCATGACCTCGCTGGGCGAAAAGCTCGTGGCGGCCACTGGCGCCACGGACGTGGCCTGCTTCGTGCCGCCCTACATGGCCGAGGTGTACCGGTCTCGGACTGCCTGGCCGGTGAACGACCTGGGGATGCTCCGCGGGGACGACTTGCTGCTGGTTTCGGGCCGGGTGAAGGCCGCGGGGCTGAGTGTGGAGCCGAAGGGCCCGAGTTGGGCAGTCTTCTCCGAGGACGGCGAGTGCCTCGTCGCCCGCGTCACCAAAGAGAATGCGGCCCAGTTCGACGCCTCGTCGATCGAGGCGTTCGTTTCCTCCGTCCAGAAGATGCTCCCGGCTGCCGGCGTGGACGTGCCCACCTGGGACTACACCTGGGACCTGGTGCTTGCCAATCCCAAGCAGTTGGTCGAGGACTTCAAGGCCGCCGGGCGCAGCGGCAACCAGGGCGTGATCGAGCAGCCCAATGCGATCCGTGGCAGCGAGAAGGACGTCTATGTCGCCCCGGGGGCGTTGGTCCATCCGATGGTCGTGCTCGACGCGGCGGGCGGGCCCATCTACATCGACGAAGGTGCGGAGATCCACCCATTCACGCGCGTGGAAGGCCCGTGCTACATCGGCAAGAAGTCGATCCTCCTCGGGGCCAAGTGCCGCGAGGGGAACTCGATCGGCCCGATGTGCCGGATCGGCGGCGAGGTCGAGGAATCGATCATCCAAGGCTACTCGAACAAATACCACGACGGGTTCTTGGGGCACGCCTACGTGGGAGAGTGGGTCAACCTCGGGGCCCTCACCACCAACAGCGACCTGAAGAACGACTACTCCAGCGTGTCGGTCACGCTCGACGGCCACACGCCGATCGACACGGGCTCGACCAAGGTGGGCGCGCTGATCGGCGATCACACGAAGACCTCGATCGGCACGCTTCTGAACACCGGGGCGTACGTCGGGTCCATGGCCCTGATCGCCGCCACCGGAAAGCTCCTCCCCAAGTTCCTCCCCTCGTTCGCCTGGTTCCTCGAGGGCGTGGTGACCAAGGGATTCGGCAAGAATATGTTGTACCAGACGGCCAAAACGGCCATGGGGCGGCGCAAACGCGAGTGGACCGCCGCCGAACAAGCGATGTGGGACGAAGTCTTCAAACTCACCGCGCCGGAGCGGAATGAGGCGGTCAAGAAAGGCCGCCGCGCGCTGGCCGGCAGTTAAGAAGGGTTCAGGGTTCAGGATGAAGCGTCCAGCTTTCGGGGTCTGCATCTTGCCAACCACGTTGCCCTCGTACCCTGAACCCTGAACCCCGAACCCGAACCCCGAACCCGAACCCCGAACCCCGAACCCTGAACTCCGAACCCTCTCCGCTGCCCCCTGAATCCTCCGGAGGTTTTCTCATGGCAACCGTACAGCAGCGCGTCGTCGCAGTCACCGCCCGTGTCTTGCGGCTGGACCCGAACACCATCAAGCCGGAGCACCATTTCGCCCGCGACCTCGGCGCGGAAAGTATCCAGTCGGTGGAGTTGGTGGCAAACTTCGAGGAGGAGTTCGGCATCGAAATGGACGAGGACGCGGCGCTTTCAGTCTCGACCGTGGGCGGGGCGGTGACGTTCATCACCGACGTGTGCAAGCAGCAGGGGATTGACGTCTGAGGGCGTGTGGGCTTCCGGAGTCTCCGGGGCTTCGGAGGCGGCCTGAAACGTCCAAGGGAGAAAGAATGCTCGAAATCATGAAAGCCAACAACAAGAAGCCGTTTTCGCTGGTTGACCGCACCGATCCGAACCTGCTGGAAGAGACGTTCGACTACGGCCTGCCGCCGCTGGTGCGTTTCGACGGGCCCATCGTCGAGTCGATCGACGGCAAACTGGTCACGTTCGACCCGCAGGCCCTCAAGACCCGAGAGCTGGTGATTACCGACACGACCTTCCGCGACGGCCAGCAGGCGCGTCCGCCCTACACCATCGAGCAGATGGTCCACATCTACGACCTTCTCTCGAAACTGAGCGGGCCGAACGGCGTGGTGCGTCAGACGGAGTTCTTTCTCTACACCAAGAACGACCGCGAAACGCTCGACCGCTGCCGGTCGCTGGGGCACCGCTATCCGGAGTGCACCGGCTGGATCCGCGCCAACACTATGGACGACTTCCGCCTGGTCCAGGAAATGCGCCTGGCGGAAACCGGAATGCTCACGAGTTGCTCCGATTACCACATCTTCAACAAGCTCAAATTCAAGAGCCGGCAGGAGTGCATGGATCGCTACTGCCAGGTGGTCGATGCGGCCTTCGAGGCCGGTATCCGTCCCCGCTGCCACCTGGAAGACATTACGCGGGCCGACGTCGAGGGCTTCGTGCTCCCCTTCGTCGAACGCCTCATGCGCATGAGCGAGCAGGTTCCCGAGCACCTGTCGGTGAAGATCCGGATGTGCGACACGATGGGCTTCGGGCTCAGCTACCCCGGCGTCGAGCTGCCGAGGAGCATTCCCAAGCTCATCTACAAGCTGAACCAGGAGGTGGGCGTGCCCAGCGAGCGGCTGGAATGGCACGGCCACAACGACTTCCACAAGGTCCACATCAACGGGGTCACGGCGTGGCTCTACGGCTGCGACGCGCTCAACAGCACCCTGTTCGGTTTCGGCGAGCGGACCGGCAACCCGCCGCTGGAGGCCGCGGTGCTCGAGTATATCGCGATCCGCGGCGACTTGAGCGACGTCCGCACGGAGACCATCACCGAGCTGGCCGACTACATGCGGTCGATCGGGATGCCGATCCCCGACAACTACCCGTTTGTCGGCCGCGGCTTCAACACGACCTCGGCCGGGATCCACGCCGGCGGGCTGCGCCAGGACGAGCGGATCTACAACATCTTCGACACGACGGCCCTGCTGGGGCGTCCGCCCCGCGTGGCCATCACCGACAAGACCGGCGCCGACGGCGTGACCCTCTGGGTCAACGAATTCTTCGGACTCAAGGGCGCGCAGCGGATCAGCAAGATCAAGCTCCACAAGCTCGCCCGCTGGGTCATGGAGCAGTATGAAGTCCACGGCCGGCTGACCTCGATCAGCGATCAGGAACTCGAGGTCAAGACCCGCGAGCTACTGCCCGAGTTCTGGGCGAAGTACCGGGGCTAGTGCTCCGTCTGGCATGCTCTGATGCACGAGTCCGCGGCTCCCACGATGGCGCCTGCGCGTGCCGCGATCCCCAACCACCCTCGGCTCCCCCAGTCCGGATTGCGCCCCCTCCGACACCAGCCCGACGCGCAAGCGAGGGACTGTTATGTTTCATGGCACGAATGGCGGACAGGTGTTATAGCACCAGGACCTATTGCAGGGTGCCTCGTTGCGGAAGAATGGTTCAGGCTGTTGACAAATCTCGCGGCGGACGTTAGAACTTGGCGAGTGCCCGGACGTTTTGCGTTAGCCACAACAGTCTATAACAATGGCTCGCCACGAAGAGATCGTCGAGCGGATCGCCGAGGAGTTGGGCCGCGGCGAGCACGGCGAGGCGTTCACCCGGTTCATGAGCGTGCGTCAGGTGGCGGCCCGGTACGGCGTGTCGCTCGTGACCGCCCATAAGGTCGTCAAGCGACTGAAGGACCAGGGGCTCCTGACCGGCGATTCCACGAACGCGCCGCGGATCAGTGCTGCCGCCCGCCGCCAAGCGGGGAGCGGCGAGGCGGCCGGGCCGCGGCGTCTGGGGATGGTCATCACCAATATCGCCAATCCCTTCTTCAGCCGGTTGTGCCGCCACGTCCAGCAGGCAGCCGCCGCGGGCGGCTACCAGGTGCTCATGGCCGGCAGCCAATACGACTTCGCACGAGAGAAGAAGGCGGTCGAGAGTTTTCTGGAGATCGGCGTCGAGGGGCTCCTCGTGGTTCCCGGCCTCGACGAGGCCTGTTTGGGACTCTACCAGCAGTTGCTCGACCGCGGACAGCGCCTGGTGTTCGTCAGCCGGCAGGTGGAAAAAGTGGTCGCCGACTTCGTGGTGGCCGACAGTTTCGCCGGCAGCGCGGCCGTGGCCGGGCACCTGCTGAGCATGGGCCATGAATCGTTCGGATACATCGGCTTCATGCGGCGGATGACGCGTGACGCCCGGCTCAGCGGCTTCCGCTCGGCCCTGCTGGAAGAGGGCGTGTCGCTGGACGCCGATCGGATCGTCAACGCCGAAGGGGGCGCGGTCGAGCACGGCCGCGCGGCCATGGCCCGCCTGCTGCGGGGCAAGAATCGGCCCCGCGCCGTGTTCGCCTTCCACGACCTGCTGGCCATCGGCGCAATGCAGTGCTGTCAGGAGCGCGGGATCGCCGTGCCCGAGGAAGTGGCGATCGCCGGGTTCGACAACCTGCCGGAAAGCCAGGTGACCAGCCCGCCGCTGACCACCGTGAGCTACCCGGTCGAGTCGATGGCCCGGCTCGCCGTCCAGTGCCTCCTCGAGGACCGAACCGGCGGCCTTTCGCGGCGGGCCGCCCACCGGATTCTCCTGGAGCCGCACCTGATGGTCCGTCGCAGCACGGACCCCGCGGCCCCCGCGCCGCAGCCGGCCGGCGCTGGGCAGGACGTTTACGAAATGTTATGACGCTCCCCTCTCCCGTTGGACGGGAGAGGGGCAGGGGGTGAGGGCGTAAACAAGAGGTCTTAACCATGGCAGTTATCGAAACGGGCGTCAGCTACTACGGCTTGAGCTACGTGGAGCACGCCAAACGCGACTTTCAGGAAATGCTCGACCACCACTGCACGGCCGTGGTGCTGGCGTTATCGGAATTCGATCTCGATTTCTGGTTTCCCAATATCAAGGCCGTCGCTCAGGCCGGCCGGGAGATGGGCCTGAAGGTCTATCTCGATACCTGGGGCATCGGCAAGTGGTTCGGCGGCGAGCCGCCCAGCTTGTTCCTCACCAACAATCCGGGCAACCGGCAGGTCTCGGCCATGACCGGCGAGCCGCTGCCCGCGTGTTGCTTCAACACGAAGGCGTTCCGCGACTACTTCTTCGGGCTTTGCGACAAGCTCGCCCGGGAAGTTGAGGCCGACGGCTTCTTCTGGGACGAGCCGCATTACGCCCTGCCCAAGGGCTACGCGTCGATCACCGGCGGGGCGGGCGACGACTGGAGTTGCCGCTGCGAGTTCTGCCAGCGGATGTTCGAGGCGGAGTACGGCTACGCCATGCCGCGTCTGCTCACGCCCGAGGTGAAGCGGTTCCGGCACGACCGGGCGTTGGACATCCTGGAGTCGGCCGCGCGCCGCATCAAGCAGATCCGGCCCACGAGCAAGATCATCTGCTGCGTCCACGCCACGCTGGGCACGTACTACGTGACGGAGAACCGGGGCTACGACAACTGGGACCGCGTCGCCGCCTCGGACGCCTGCGACGTCTTCAGCAGCACGATCCTCTCCTACCAGTTGCCGCGGAGCTTCTTCCGCTCGATCACCCAGCGCACCCTCGACGTGGCCCGGAACCACGGCAAGGGCAATCAGCGCTGGGTGATGGGCTACTACCAGGAGCCGGAGAACCTGGCCGAAATCGGCGACGTCATCCGGCTCTATGCCGACATGGGCGTCGAGAGCATCTTCGCCTGGACCTATCGCGGCGGCCACGGCACGGTGCTCGCCGCGCCCCGGGCCCTGGAGGTGTGGGACACGATCGGAAGGGCCTACGGGCAGGTGCTCGGACGGTAACCGGGGTCACGGGAGACTGAGCCATGAGCAACCCCATTTCGTCGCCGACGTCCCGTGGCGGACAGCGGCTGTTTCGGGCGGCAAAGTTCGCGGCCTCCGCGCTGCTGGTGGCCGCGTCGTGGACAAGCCCGGCCCCGACCGCCCGCGGCGCGGATGGGGTCCGCATCGGGGCCGACAAGGTGCTGGTCGACCTGCGCGACGCGCCCTGGGAGTACCTGGCCAAGGAGCCGCGATGGACGACCAAGGTCGGCTTCGGCCGCGGTGAAGCCGACATGAAGGGCGACGCGGAGCGTGCGAAGACCGAGCACGAGGCGATCGGCAAGGCCGAACGCTGGAAACCGATCCGCGTCGGACGCCGATGGGAAAGCATGGGCCATGCGGAACTGAACGATCGGGTGACGTGGCTCCGGCTGCGGTTCCACGTGCCGGCGGAATGGAAAGGCCAGCGTCTGGGGTTCTTCTGCACGGCCGTCGACGACGTGGCCGACTTCTATCTCAACGGCGCGCACCTGGGAAGAAGGACCTATCATTGGGGTGCCCGCGTGCCCGGGCCGGTCGACGTGGAGTTGACGCCCCAAACGCGTTTCGGCGGCGACAACGTGCTGTTGGTGCGGGTGAACGACACGGCCCAGGCGCGTGGCGGCGGGGTCTTGGGCCACGTGCTCCTGTATCGTTCCCTTCCGTTTTGTCGCACGGCCCGCGGCGGCATCGAGTTGTCGCGTGAGGAGGCCGGACCGCTCGGCGTCGTGTTGCACTTGGGCGATGCGCTGCTTGCCCGGGGCGGGCAGACGGCGTTCGCGCCGGCGGAACTGCGGGCGCTGGAGATCCCGCCCTACGTCCTCCGCGACGACGAACTGGTGTTGGTGCTCGCCGCGGAGACCGCGTCGAAGGCGGCGGGCCCGCATCGGGTCGAACTCGACAGCGTCTGCCCCACGCGCGACGACCGCGCGTTGGCCGTGCGTTGCGAAGGGCTGCCGGCCCGCGCGGAACGGTTCGAGCGGTTGACGATCCCCCTCGAGTTGGCTGCACGCTATGAGAACGCTTTCGACCCGCGACAGATCAACGTGCAGGCGCTCGTGGAAACGCCGTCGGGAAGGACCGAGAAGGTGCCCGCCTTCTTCTGGCAGGACTTCGCGTCGGTGGCCGTCGCCGGGGCGGAAGAGATCCTGCTGCCGAAGCGGTGCAGTCCCTGGCGGCTGTACTACCGGCCGCGCGAGGTGGGCGTCCACAAATTGCACGTGCTGGCCCAGGACAAGACCGGGGTGCGGCGCACGCCGGACCACAAGCTCGAAGTGGTCGATTCCAAGCGGAAGGGGTTTCTGCGCGTGAGCAAGCGCGATCCTCGCTTCTTCGAGTTCGACAACGGCGAGTCGTATTTCGGCATCGGTCCGAGCGGCTGGTTCCGCGACGAGAACTACATCTTCGGGGGCAACCCGCGACACGTCTCGACGCGCCGGCTCGACGAGTACTATCGCCGCAAAGCGGCGGCCGGCTCCAACTACGACTACTGCCTGGCGGAGTTCTTCGGCCGGCTCTACACGCGCGGCGGATACCTCGATCAGCACGTCGCGTGGAAGTGCGAACACCGGCTGCGCACGCTGGAGGAAGTCGGCATCTACTGGGTGACGTGTTACGACGACCTGTGCCGGTCGGTGATCTACGGCCTGGACACGCTCCCCTACGCGACGGCCCAGGGCGGGCCGTGCGCGAGCGTGGAGGAGCTGTACGTCAACCAACGGGCGATCGAGATGCAGCGCGACCACCTGCGCTATTTCGTGGCGCGGATGAGCGATAGCCCGGCCCTGCTCCTGTGGGCCATCGGCGACGAGGGCCAGGCGGGCTCGCGATTCTCACCGTCGATGGTGCGATCGTGGATCAAAGACCTGCAGAACTACGTGCGATCGATCGACGTTTACGAGCACCCGCATGTCATGTGCGAGGGGCCGCGGTCCGTGGCGGAAGGCGGCGACGCGATCATCATCCCCGACTGGTACTTCAAACGCGAAGTCGACGCCGTGACCCTCAGCCTCGAAATCAACGAGAAGTACGAGAAGTACCGCTGTCCGCTGGTCAACCCCGAGGGAGGCATGGTCGAGTGGACCAAGCCCGCCGACCAGTACGGGCCGAAGCGAGCTTTGTATTACCTGAGCGGTGAGCGATGGAAGTTCCCGGAAGCCATCTCGTTCCACAATCATCTGTGGATCAGCCTGTTTCTGAAACATGCCGTGGGCGGGACCGAATGGCTGGGAGCGTTCATCGACGGCAAGAACGAGCTCTATCATGCCGCCGCGATGCGCAACTACCTGCAAGGCGAATCGCTCACCGGGCCGCACTGGGAAATGGCCGCGCCTGCGGTCTCCGACGACGGCCTGCGCGGCTTCTGCCTGCAAACCGACGGCAAGAGCCTGGCCTGGGTCCACAATCGCCGCTACACGTGGTACGAGGCGGGCCACCAAGGCAAGAAACCGCCGACGATCGCCGGCGCGGAAATCACGATTCCGGTCTGTGCGGAGGGATCCTATCGAGTCGAAATCTGGGACACGCGGAGCGGGAGCGTCGTGTCGGAGTCGTCCGTCCGGTCGTCGGGAGGCCGCGTGAAGGTCCCCCTGCCGCCGATCGAAAAGGACGTGGCGCTGAAGGCAATCCTTGCGACTCCCGCCGCGAAATGACGAGAGATTGGCGTCCCTGGTCCATTCCAGCAAGGAGAAACCATGAGCAACGAGCAACCCGACCTGGGATACCTCGATGCCACGATCGCGCTGATGCGCAAAATCGAGGCCGAGCAGCGGGAGAACATCGAAAAGGCGGCCGACCTGATGGTCGAGGCGATCGCCGCCGACCGGCTCATCCACGTCTACGGCGGCGGCGGACACACCACGCTCGTGATGGGCGAGATGTTCTTCCGCGCCGGAGGGCTGGCCAACATCAACCCGATCATGGAGACGGGCCTTTCGGTGTTCAATCAAGCTCTAAAATACCTGGAGCTGGAGCGCTGCGTGAACTACGGGCGGAGCATCGTGAAGTATTACCGCCTCGAGCCCGGCGACCTGCTCATCATCTTCCACAACATCGGAATCAACCCGGCCACGATCGACGCGGCCCTGGAGGCCAAGGAACGGGGAGCGAAGATCATCGCGGTCAGCTCTTCGCGATGGCAGAACGAGATGCCGCCGGACCACTTCATCCGGCACCCGAGCCGCAAGAACCTCTTCGATCTGGCCGACGTGTGCATCGACGACTACAACGCGGTCGGCGATTGCGCGGTCCGCGTGCCGGGCTTCGACACGCCCATCGCTCCGAACTCAAACGTGATCGACTTCTTCATCGCCCACCGGCTTGAAATCGAGGCGGTGAAGCGTTGCGTGGCCCGGGGCATCGAGCCGCCGGTCTGGCGGAGCGCCAACGCCCCGGGCGGCGACCAGTTCAACGCCCGCTACGTGGCGAAGTACCTGCCGCGAGTCAAGAGCCTTTGATGAGGGTTCAGGGTTCAGGAATGGAGTGACTCCCCTCTCCCGTTGGACGGGAGAGGGGCAGGGGGTGAGGGGACTTGCCAATGAAATCCCGGAGCAGTTTTGGGAAGGCCTCGAAGCGGCGGGCAAGCCCGCCCGCTACGCGAAGTCAAACGGAACCGGTGACCTCCGAACCCCGAACCCTGAACCCTGAACCCTGAACCCCGAACCCTGAACCCCGTCACAAAGCCGAGAAACGAACGGACAAACACAATGAATGCCGTATCCACCCAGCCGGATCCCGACGCCTTGCTGCGTCGCCTTGCCGGCAAGTATTCGGTCGAGGTGCCGCAGGGCTGGCGTCTGACGAAGACGGCCGGCGAGTCGCCGGCGGGGGCGACCACGCTCCTGCCGGGCTGGGCCGTTTGGGACCGCGAGCCGACCGAGGCCCTTGTGCCCTTGTTGCTTTGGCGGAGCGAGCGACGTCTCGTCGAACTCAAGCGAATGATCGACGACCGGACCATCGAGGCCCTCTCGATGTGCCGGTTCAGTTGCCTGACCGACGGCCGGACCATGGACCTGCCGGCCGTGCTCTACCGGGAGTTCGACCTGGCCGAATGGCTCGCCGGCTCGCCGATCGAGGCGGTCACGGCCAGCATTCAGACCGGGCGCTGGGCCAACGTGATCGTGCGTCTGGCCGGCGGGGTTGTCTGCGGGATCGAGGTGGGCACCACGTTGCCGGCCGGGACCGCGGTCCTCGACCGGCACGAGCTGATCGCCCGGCGAGGCGTAGCCTGCGACCGCCTCGTCGATAGCCAGGTGCCGCAGAGTTCGGTCTACACGTTCACCGCGTCCGGCACGGGCCAGTACACCGACGTCGATGCCGAATTGTTCGGTCTCGACGCCGAAGAGGTAAGCCTCGTGCGGGCGGCCTACGACGTGCTGCTCCATCCGGACCAGGCCGGCATCCTGCGGCAGCAGCATCGCCGTCTCTCGGACCTGGTGCGTCTGGCCCTGGAATCGGAGCGGCAAGGCCGTCGACTCGCGGCGGAAGGAGGACGAGGATGATGCGACCTGTCAAAATCGCCATGCTGTCGCTGACCCACGGTCACACCCGCAAATACTACCAGACCCTCCGCGATTCGCCCAAGCTCGATTGGGTCGCTGCGTGCGCGGAGAACGAGACGGTCGAACGGATCTTCCGGGCCAAGAATCCCGACGTGCCCTGCTACCGCAGCGAGCAAGAGATGTTCGACCGCCACCCCGACATCGAAGCGGTGGTGCTCGCCTCGGCCAACAGCCGGCACCTGGAACAGGTGCTGGCCTGCGCCGAGCGGGGGATCCACATCCTGTCGATGAAGATCCCTACGTTCGACTCCGGCGAGTACGACCGGATGATCGAGGCGGTCGAGAGGGCCGGCGTGGTCTGCCAGATCGAACTGGAGATGCACTACAACCCCGTGATCCACCGGGTGAGGAAGCTGCTCGAAGAAGGCGTGATCGGCCCGATCCGCGCCGTGGCCGCCACCAACATCACCCTCTCGCCGGTCTGGGCCTTCCCGTGGCAGGGCGTGCCGGAACTGAGCTACGGGCGGCGCGTGCCGCTGGCCCCGGGCAATCCCAGGTTCCGCGGCGGCGCCCTGTGCGACCATCCGCACATCTTCGACATGATCCGCTGGCTCACCGGGGCCGATTTCCAGAGCGTCTTCGCCGAGGTGGCGCCGAACCTCCGCACCGATCTCGAAGTGGAAGACATGCTCCTGGTGACCGGCAAGATGACCGACGGCACCACGCTGCTGCTCGATCCGTCGTGGTCGCGTCTGGAGGAACGCCTTCCGGAGCCGGGCCCCGGCTGGGAGGTCTTTCCCAAACGTATGGAAGTGAACCTCACCCTCCACGGCGACAAGGGGACGCTCCTGGCCGACTGTTTTGGGCCGAACGTCTATCACAACGGCGGGCCGCGCGACCGCTACACCGTGCAGTACACCTACTTCGACGAGTGGATTGGCCTGGTCGATGAGTTCGTCGATTGCGTCCGCACTGGCCGCACGCCGAAGATCAACCTCCGCTGGCACCGCCGTACCATCGACGTGATGAACGCCTGCTACGAAAGCATCGCCCGCGGCCAGCCGGTGGAGGCGTAGGGGGAATGATGAATGATGAGGGATGAGGGATGAGGGATGAGGGATGAGGGATGAGGGATGAGGGATGAGATAATGATACGCAAATCCGCGTAGCGGGCGGGCTTGCCCGCCGTTGACTCCTGGCAATACACCACGTTCGGGACAAGACCACCGGAGGAACGACATGAGCACAAAACGATCGCAGCGGGGATTCTGGTTGTGGCGAGCGATCGCGGCGGTATGCCTGATCGCGGCAGCCGCGTTGCCGGCCTGGGGCGCGGAGGATTTGTCTCGCAACGTGGCACAGCCGGGGGCGGCTGTGCCACATGCCGGTTCGGGGCCAGGCTCCAAGTCGACCGCACGCCCCGAGGCGTGGCGGGGAGTTCACGTGATGGCCTGGGGCCTGGCGGGCGGGCCGGAGGGGCTCGCGCCGCTGAAGGAGGCCGTGGAGAAGGTGCTGGCCCCGTCGGGCGTGAACGTGATCGTCCTGGAGGTCGGCTACAACTTCGCGTACAAGAGCCATCCCGAGTTGCGTCAGACCAAGTTCATCACCCACGCCGAGGCGAGGGACCTGGCCCGATTCTGCCGCAGCCACGGCATCCGCGTGATCCCGCAGCTCAACTGCCTGGGGCACCAGTCGTGGCGGAACACGTTGTATCCGCTGCTCACCCAGTATCGGGAACTGGAAGAACCGCCCGACGACGCGCCCGGCAAGCGGTGGACCGAGCTGCGAAGCTGGTGCCCGCTGCACCCCGGAGTCAACCCGATCGCCTTCGCCTTGATGGATGAGTTGCTGGAGGCCTTCGAGGCCGACGCCTTCCACGTCGGCATGGACGAGGTGCTGGTGATTGCCAGCAAGAAGTGCCCTCGCTGCAAGGACAAGACCCCTGCGGAGGTTTTTGCGAAGGCGGTCAACGACTACCACCGGCACCTGGTCGACGAGAAGAAAGTCACGATGCTGATGTGGGGCGACCGCCTGATCGACGCCCATGTGATGAAGTACAACGGCTGGTCGGCCAGCAAGAACGGCACGGCCGCGGCCATCGACCTGATCCCCAAGGACATCATCCTCTGCGACTGGCACTACGACAAGCGGGCGGATTACCCCTCCGTGCGGTACTTCCTGGACAAAGGGTTCCGGGTCTGGCCGGCCGGGTGGAACAACGTCGAGGCGACCAAGGCCCTGATCGCCTGTGCCCGTGCCAGCGGGAGCGACCGCATGCTCGGGCACCTGGGTACCACGTGGGTCCTGGAGCCGGGCGGCTTCGCCCGGGCCCTCCTCGGCCAGCGCGACCCGGACCGCGTCACCGAGCGCGCGTTGCAGTCGGCCGCCGCCTGCCGCGCAGCCCTGGAAGAACTCGGACGGCCCTCGGCCAAGTAACGTATCCCATCTCCTCCGTGTCCTCCGCGTCCTCCGTGGTGAATTGTTCGATTTCACCACGGAGGACGCGGAGGACACGGAGGGGGAACTCGGAAAGGACCCACCATGAGATTCCTACTGCTCGTTGCGGCCGCGTTGGCCGCGATCGGTTCGACCCGCGCGATCGGCGCCGAAACGGCCCAGCCGGGGCCGGTGGCTCGCAAGATCGCGCCGCTCACGGTTCTCACCCCGCCGGTCGGCGAGAAGGCATACCAGATCGCCGGCGAGACGTTCGCCGATCTCTGGGGGCGGGTCACGGGCCAGCGGCCGCCGGTCGTCCGCATGACGCCGGGTGCGTTTCAGCCGCCGGCCGGCGACGTGGTCCTCATCGGCTCCGACGCCGTGAACCCGATCGTCCACCGCCTCATCCGCGGTGCCGCGCTGGAGACCCTCGGCATCGAGTACGGCCGCGACGGCTATTGCATCCGCACCGTGGCCCACGACGGCCGGCGGCACCTGATCCTGGCAGGCGGCTGCGGGCGTTCGACGATCTACGCCGTCTACGACTTTTTCCGCCGCCAGGCCGGGGCCGAATATTTTTGGGACGGCGACGTCGTGCCGCACCGCGACACGATCGCGTGGGACGGGCTCGATGTCCGCGAGGCGCCGCGATTTGAGTATCGCGGACTCCGCTACTTCGCGCATCGCGGGCTGCACCGTTTCCAGGCCGAGCACTGGGACCTCGACGACTGGAAACACGAAATCGACTGGCTGCTCAAAAAGCGGTTCAACCTGTTCATGCTCCGCACCGGGATCGACGACCTCTTCCAACGGGCCTTTCCCGGCGAAGTCTCCTATCCGCCGACCGACGGCATCGACCCCGACGCGAAGCCGCGTTCCTACGACGACCGCACCACCTTCTGGCCGCTCCGCTACCGCGGGGAGCTTCGCAAGCAGGTGCTCCAATACGCCCGCGACCGGGGGCTGCTGCACCCGGAGGACACGGGCACGATCACCCACTGGTATTCCCACACGCCCAGCGCGTTCTATCGCAGCCGGCCCGATTTCCCGGTGATCCGCGACCAGAAGTCGGGCTATTCGCTGGCGACGCATGCAATTTGGGATATCGAGGATGAACGTTCCTGGGACGCCTACTGGCGGCTGACGGAGACGCACATCCGGGAGTTCGGCGAGCCTCGGATGTTCCATACGATCGGCATGGCCGAACGCACGTTCGGCGCGAGCGACCGCGACAACATGCAGAGCAAACTCTACGTCTATCGCAAGACGCAGCAGAAGCTCCGCGAGCACTACCCGGACGCCCCGCTTCTGATCGCAAGTTGGGACTTCATCGGATGGAAATGGACCGACGAGGGGGTCCGCCGCCTGCTCGACGAGTTCGATCCGCGTCGCACGATCCTGCTGGACTACACTTCCGACTGCGCGAACAAGGTCACGTTCCGCGACTGGGGACTGCCGGGTCGTTTCCCGTGGATCTTCGGGATCTTCCACGGGTTCGCCCGCAACAGCGACATCCACGAAGACTACCGCATTGTCGAAGAGCGTCTTCGCGAGGCGGGCGCGGACCCGATGTGCCGCGGCATGATCGTCTGGTCGGAGATTTCGCACAGCGACACGTTCCTTCTGGAATACCTGGCCGACAACAGTTGGCGGCCGGAGCGGTCTTCCGCAGCCCAGGCCACGGCCCGCTACTGCCGGACCCGGTATCCTGGGAAACTGGCCGACGCGATGCAGCCGATCTGGACGTCGTTCCTGCCCGCGGTCGAGAGCGTCCATTGGAGCCGGGGCGGGGAGGGCGACACCCGTTCGACCGCCTGGATGGAGCCGCAGTTCCGCATGATCACCGGCGGGGCCATGGCGAGTCTCACGCCGGGCCGACTGGCGGCGCTGGAGGCTGAAGAGAAGCGGATCCGTCCGACCCTGGCGGCAACGCCCGAGGTGCTCGAAGCCCTGGCCGGTCTGGCCGGCAAGTCCTATGAAGACCCGCTGTGGCGGCGCGACGCCCTCGACATGGCCCGGACCGTGGCCAGCCGGGCACTCTTTGTGGCCGTGGCCCGGGGGGCGGTCGAGATGGAGGCGTGGCGGCAGAAGAAGGCCGACGCGGAGCGGGTCCGCCGGTTGGCGCGGTTGAGTGAGGAGTTGCTGGCCGCGCTCGGCGACGTGCTCGCCCTGTCGGACGATTTCTCGATGGACGCGACCCTCCGCTGCCTTTCCAGGGCGAAGCCCCTGGGCGGCGTCCAGCCCGCGCTGAATCCGCACACCGAGCAGACCCTCAAGGGAAACGCGGAGAACGACTACTGCCGCAGCCATCACTACGAGCTGGTCGAAAAAGTGTATCGACCCGAGATGGCCGCCTATTGGAAGTGGGTGCTTGGGCGTCTGGAATCGGGCGACCGGTCGCCGTGGCGGCGTCCGGCCGAGTTCACCGCCGCGGCCGGCTCGATCGCCGACCAGTTCTACCGGACACCCCTGGCAACCATAGCCCCCGCCGGCAAACGCGACGCCGCCACGCTCGCCGAGCGCTTGCGGCATCTGGAATCGCTGGTCAAGCGGCTGCTAGAAGAGGTGAAGGTCGGGCCATAAGAGGATTCTGGGATGCGTAGGACTGAGACTGTCTGAAGCCGAGGCGAGTAGAAGAACCCAGGCAGATGAAAGGCCGGCCGAACTGGAAGGACGAGTGGATGCCCCAATTGGTTCCCGGGACGCCAGTCTCGTGCGGAGCCGCGCGAGCGGCGGCAGATCGTAGCCCATGGCGCAAGCCATGGGGGATGATGCCGCAAGGCATCCCGAAGCCCCGTGAGGGGCGACAGAACGGGGCGTGCCGCTTTCGATCCCGGCCGCTACGTTCTTCCGCCCCTCTGGGGCTTCGCGGGCTATTTGAGACCAAACGCTCCCATGGCTGGCGCCATGGGCTATTGTCTTACGCTCCTTCGGAGCTAGAGGCGGGAGGCACCTCCCCACGCGTGCTGGCGGCCCGAAGCGTCGCAAGCGGTGTGGGGGCCTTCACGACGGCTTCCATGCCGACCCTCGGCTGCGCCGAGTGACGGCATGCCACACGACTGCGCTAAGTGACGGTTGGCGAAGAAACCTGATGGACTGAGGGACTGAGGGGATTCGGCTTTCGACACCATACGAACGAAAAGGGCTGCTGGGATGAATAATCGACGCTTCTTCGTGGGAGTCTTCGTCCTTGCGGCGGCCTTCGGGGCGGCGATGGGCGGCGAGGCCCCCAAGTCGCCTTGCCCCATCACGCCGGTTCCCAAGGTCTATCGTGACCTGGGACGCACCTGGCCGCTGGCCGTCGGCGAGCAGGGGGCGATCGTGCTTGGGCGGCAGGCGTCCGATCCGGAACGCTATGCGGCCGAGCGATTCCAGGGCCTATTGCAGCGGCGCTGGCATCGTTCGATCCCGATCGTCAGCGAAGACAAGGTCCCCGCCACGGCGGCGCAGATCGTGCTGCTCGGGCAGAGGACGACCTGCACGCTGCTCGACCGGCTGTGCCGCGAACGGGGCCTCGACTTGAGCGAAACGTCGCCCGGGCCCGACGGCTTCGTGATCGAGTGCGTCGAAGAGCGGGAACGCCGGGTGGTGATCGTCGGCGGGAGCAACGCGCGGGGTGTGATCTACGGGCAGGACGCCCTGTTCGATCTGCTGCGCCGCGAGGGGGAACGGGTCGTGATTCCGCAGGTCTCGGTCCGCGACTGGCCGGGCATCGCGTGGCGAGGCCGGCCTCACTCGGTGCTGCACCACCACCTCGTGCCGGGCGCCATGGACGCCTACGTCCGCTCCCGGATCAACTTCACCGACGTGCGCGACGACCCGCGGGTGAAACCTACCTTGTTCATGCCCCCGCGCAAGGCGTCGATGGGCTTCCCGCCGGGCGTGCCGATCGACAAGCCGGCGGTCAAGCGGGTGATTGACGGGGCGCACCGTCGCGGGATGTTCGTCTACGGCACGGTCTCCTGCGCGGTCGAGGTGGCCCGGTTCCCCGACGTCCTCCGCACCTACGAGGATCTTCTTGCACTCGGCGTCGACGGTTTGTGGCTTTCGTTCGACGACACGGGCGCGGGCGGCGACGCGCCGGAGATCATCCGCCGGGTTCTGGAGTTGGGCGGGCGTCATGGGTTGTCGGGCCGGAAGATCGCCATCACGCCTCCGTCGGGTGACTACCAGGAGATCGACCGTCCGTTCAATCGCACGTGTGCCCGGGTGCCCGGCATGGAGCAGGCCCAATGGTTCTTCACTCGCGTGCCCTGCCGGGCCGATGCAGCGCTCACGCGCCAACTCGGCATCCAACGTCTGCCCGGCTGGTGGCACAACCTGGTCGAGATCGACGGCGGGTTCCTCCATAACGGCGACATCCTTTGCACGCTCCGGGCCGACCTCAAGCCGGCCTACGTGAACCTCCAGCCGCTCACCAGCGGATGGCACAAGCCGAGCTACGAACAACTCCGCGACGCCCCGAAGCACACCGACACGGTCCTCCTCTGGGGCGTGGTCAACGGCTGGCCCGAGGAATATGAAGTCGGCGCGATGGGGCTTTGGGCATGGGACCCGGCCGGTCACGACTGGGCCGCATTGCGAGGGAGCATCTACCGCTACGTGTTCGGGCCCGGCCAGGTCGAGGCCGTCGGCGAGTTCGACGCGAAGCTCGCGTCGCTGAAGTCGCTTTTCCACCTGCCCGTGTGGCACTTCCAACCCAACAAGGGTTGGCCGTGCCGCCTGAAACGGCCCGCGGACCGGGCCGCCGCACTCGCCCTGATCGACGAGCTTGGGTCGCTGGCCCGGCGGATCCGTTCCCAGGCCCCGGCCGAGACGGCCATCGACCCGGCCAGGCTCGAAACGATCTATCTCGAACCGATGGACGCCACGCTCGTCTACGCCCGCAAGATGGCGATGCTCGACACTCCGGAACAGTGGCTCGGGTCGTTCGAGGACGAGATGCACCAGCGTATCGACGCCGCCGACTGGCCGGGCGCCGAGAAGAGGCTCGCCGAGGTCCGCGGCAAGGTGGCCGGGCAGCTCGACCGCATCCGGGCCGACTTGCAGGGTCTCAAGGGGATCGACCTCTACGTGGACCACTGGCGGGCCCGGACCGGGAGCCTCGACGCCTGGAAGAATCTGAGCATCCAGCGGCGGTCGGCCATGGGCGCTCGCTTGGCCAAGATCCTCAAGGGCGATCCGGCCCAGTGGTTCCCGTACAAAAAGGAGGCGACCGCCGCGGACGTGGCCGCCCTGTTCGCCGCGCTCGACAAGCCGCCGGCCGGCAAGCCGCTCCTCGAGCTGCGGGCCGCCGAGTGGCTC
>Ga0067045_1029819_pt1 | contig 18227 bp, 14 predicted proteins | sample TerdegcTABiofilm_FD_59184 | JGI IMG/M metagenome (GOLD analysis project Ga0067045, IMG submission 59184) | Combined Assembly of (Gp0054472, Gp0054536) Wastewater bioreactor microbial communities from Singapore -Terephthalate degrading... | reverse complement strand
GCCGCCAGGAGCCGATCGCCACGGGCACGGTGGTGGTTGCCCGGCGGCAGACCGCGGGCCGGGGCCGGCAGGGCCGAACGTGGGTCTCCACTCCGGGCCAGGACCTGACGTTTTCGCTGGTAGTCCGCGCTCCGGCCGAGCCGCGTCGGGTTCTGGCCGCGCCGATGGCCGCAGCGCTGGGCGTGGGCGAGGCGGTCAGCCGCTGCTGCGGCGTGTCGGCGGCCGTGAAGTGGCCGAATGACGTGCTGCTCCGGGGCCGCAAGGTCGGCGGCATACTCGGTGAACGGGCCGGCCAGATGCTGGTCGTCGGCATCGGCCTGAACGTCAACATGGCGGCTGCGGTGGCGGCCGGGATCGACCAGCCGGCTACCTCGATGTCCCTGGTGACAGGGTGCCGGTACGTGCCGGAAGAGGTTCTCGCCAACCTGCTGGCCAGCCTCGAAAGCTGGCTCACTCGCTGGGAAGAGGGAGGGTTCGCCGCGATTCGGGCCGACTGGCTGGAGCGTTGCGTGTGCCTCGGCCAGCAGGTGACCGTGCGCGCGGGTCTCCGGCCGCTCAGCGGCCGGCTGTTGGGCTTCGGCGCGTGGGGCCAGGCCCTGCTGGGACAACCCGACGGCACGACCACAGAGGTGTGGTCCGGCGAGCTGACGGCAGGCGCGGCGGACGATTGAGGAGGGCGCGCCTGCGGCACCGGTCACCTCCAGGCGCGGCGCGCGCAGGTGCGCCCCTCCGCCGCCTGTCGCGGTCTGCACGCCCGCCCGCCAGCGCCAGCCGGATCAGCCGAGGCTGAGCTCGGCCAGGTACACCGAGGTGGTGCCCTCGTGGCTGGAGTAGTAGGAAAGCAGGGCCTGCGCGGCGCCGGTCTGCACGAATCCGGGGTAGGAATTGTCGCCCCCACTCGGCAGCTCGACCACATCGACCAGCTCGGTGCCGACCAACCATGACAGCACGGTCCGTGGCTGGTCGTCCACAGTCCGGCGTCCGCCGACCAGATACCGAGCGCCCCAGCGCACCAGCAGCGGGCCGCCGACATTGCGGTCGAGATCCGCGCGCGTCCAGGTGGCAAATGGCGGGCGCGAGCAGCACAGTTGTGCGGGCCGGCCGCTCGGCCCGCGCACCAGCGCCACCAGCCGGCCGTCCGGTTCGAACAGGAAGGCGGTCTCGTCGCCGTTTTCCGCGGCGAACAGCGCGGCGAACCGCCACACGAGCCCGTCTTCGCTGACCAGCAGCGCGCTGGCTATCGAGCGCGGGTCGCTCTCGGCCTCGATGCCGGCAGCGAAGTGCCGACGCCGCCGGCCGCATAGGTAGGCACGGCCATTCCACGTGGCGGCCCGCCACACATAGTGCCCGTACGTCCCCTCCAGCAGGATCGGGCCGTTCCAGGTGCGGCCGTCCTGGGTCCAGGCTCCGTACCCCAGGTGCTCGTTCAGGCTGCGCCTGCCACCGGGTGGAGGCACCAGCCACGTGCCGGTGTAGACGAAGAGCCGGTCGCCGAACACCAGGAAGTGCGGATCGCGGGTGTCGCGGTCCGGGACACTGAAGCTGAATACGGGTTCCCAGGCCCTGCCGTCGGGACTGACCAAGACCACGATCCGCGATGTGGCGAAGACCATGTGTCCGTCCGGACAGGATCGGCACGCCAGGTAGAGCTGGCCGCGGAAGCGGCACAGATCGGTGAACGCATCGTGGGCGCCATCGTCGTAGACCTTGCGGACGCTGCGCACGTGAATGCGCGGTAGTGGTCCCATGCTCTGGCCTCCTTCGCTCTGTTGCCCGACGCCCGGGCACGCGCCTAGCGACGCGCGACCAGCGGCGGCGGTCAGGCAGTCGAACCGCATTCCAACCGACCTGGCTGGCGAGCCCACAGGTCGCGGACCAGCGGTACCAGCAACGCCAGGAAGACCAGCCAGCCGACTGCCAGTCCGCCTTCGATCCCGATCCAGGGCTGGGCCAGGCGGGCCGCCATCATCATGGGCACCACCGTGAGGATGAAGACGGGCATCTGGCGGCCCAAGGTCCACAAGCTGTGCCGAGCCTCGTACGCCCCGGGAACGCTGACCATGGGAAACATGGTAGCCACTCCGTGCAGCGATTCCTTGACGATCAGCAGCAGGCTGACGAGCGCGAGCACCAGCGGGAGCTTCACCCAGACGGGCAACTGCGTGCGGTGCCCCGGTTCGGGGCGAACCCCCTGCCGGCGGTGCATCAGGCCTCCTGCCGCCAGCAGGGCCACGCCCAGTCCCCAGAAGCTCCGAGGCGTGATCGGCACGGCGCGCAGGAGGAGCCAGCCCAGGCCGATGTAGGCCCCGACCCCGGCGGCGATGGCGACGACGATGGGTGCCCGGCCGTAGTGGTGGAGGACGCGGACCAGGTGCACGTACGTCAAGATGCAGATAATCCCCAGCAGATTGCTCGTATCCACTGGCTGTCCGAGCGAGAGAGACACCAGCGTGAAGGGCACGGGCAGGCACAGGATCAGCGCCTTGAGCCGAGGGGCATGCAGGTACGCCATGGCGGTGGCCTGCAGACTGACGGCGAGCACGAGCGCCAGGTCGAACAGATTGGGCGCGAAACTCATTCACCGACTCCTCGAGCCACGGCTGCCGTGGCCATGCGGCCAACCAGCACCGCGCCCCGAACTGGTCCGGTGCGCTCGTGGGCTCAGCGACGCGGCCGATCCAGGGGCACCGAGCCGGCGTGCCGGTACAGGAGCGCCTCGACGACGATGTTGGCGCCCATCTGCAGATAGCGTTCGCGGGCGGGAGCGTCGCGGGTCGCCCAGAACCAACTGAGGTTGAGGTCGCTGAACAAGACCGCGATGCGGCCCCGGTATTCGATCATCTCCAGCGTGCTCACCGCACCCCCATACGCGCCCCCCAGCGGTGGTCCGTCAGGGAAATCGAAGCAGTTCTGGTACAGGGGATGATCGCGGGGCACTGCCTGCCAGCGCGTGCCGAGCGCCCCGAGCACGTCCGGATGGGCCACCAGGGCCTTGAGCTGTCTGTCGAAGGGCGTCCCTGGTACCCCGCCACCGAGCGGTGGCCTCTCTGGCGTGCCGCCGCTCACGATGTCTTCGGCGAAGAGCATGCCGCCGCCCTTCAGGTATCGGCCCAATGCGCCCAACTCGGTCGGACTGAGCCGCACGACAGCGTCGTACCCGGTCATGTACAGCAGCAGCGCCTGCTGGACTCTCTCGTTGTCCAGGGGCAGCACGTTCCAGCCGATGGGCGTAGTCTGCAGGACGGTGGCGGCCATGTACTCGAGCAACTCCGGGAGCGCCGCCGTGAGCAGGTCCCGCTCGCGTTCCGCCCAGCGGTACTGGACGGCCGTGATGGTGTACAGGGCGCTCCCACCCGGTTCGTCGGGATCGCGGATCTGGGGAGCCACGCGCGCTGGCTGGGTGGACGGCACCAGCGGCATGGGCAGCTCGACGCGCGTCGTGTCTGGAGAAGCACCGTCGGCCCCCATCGGAGGCTGCGCCGAGCTCCAGTGGGGTTCGGCTGCAGCAGCCTGGGCCAGCAGTGCCGACATCAGCGCCCCGGTCCGCCACCAGCCCCGGACCCACAGCCGTGCCGATGGTGACGCTGCCGCCACCCCGGTCTGCCGCGCCGCGGCGTCTGCCGCCGCTGCGGGTCTGTGGTCGATCATCGTTGAGAGGGTCGTCATCGATGGCCGTGCGGCGGCCACGAACGCGCTGTGGTCCCGAGCGTCCTTGCCGTCCTCCACAGCGAAGTTAGCACCCACGCTCGGCGAGCGCACCCGCAAGGTTGGCACCGCTGGCGACGGGTTGCGGTGCGGCAGGAGCCGAGGGCGGCCAAGCGCGCGGCCGCCAGAGCCCCGACCATTGGCGCCGCGCTTGGCCCTTGTCCGCAGCGAGCAACAGGAACCGGAATCGCCGCCACGGAGCGGCGGCGATCACGCGTCGCTCCGGCGTCCGATCTGCTCGCCGGCGTGCACCTGCACTTCCAGACCTGCCGCCGCATCGCCCACCAGATCCTCGTCGAAGACCACGGTGTCGCTGGCCAGCAGCAGGACCACCGAGGACCCGCCGAACTGGAAATAGCCCTTCTCCTGGCCCCGGTCGACGCGGCCAGGCATGAACGTCTGCACGATGCTGCCTACGGCGAAAGCGCCGACCTCGATGTACACGATCAGGCCGAAATGGTCGGTGTGAACAGCGGTGACCGCGCGCTGGTTGGTGGCCAGCAGCTCGGGCCGACTCTGCAGCGCGATGGGGTTGACGGAGTGCAGCGTTCCAGGTACGCGCTGCGGCGTGTCCGCCGTGCCGCCATCGCAGAAGTGAAAGCGATGGTAGTCGGCTGGCGCCAGCCGCACGATGGCCGCGGCCAGCGGCCCGGCCGGCATCCCGATCGAGGAGCCGGCCAACAGGGCCTGCGCGGACACCCGGGCGCCCTTGACGGGAAAGGCCGCTGCTTCGGCCAGCGACGGGAAGATCAGGACCCTGCCGTCGGCCGGGGCGCACAGAACGGAGCCGTCGCGCGCGAATGGCCGAGCCTCCGGTCGGAGGCGGCGGGTGAAGAAGGCGTTGAACGAGGGATACCCGGCTGCGGGACGCTCGGCCTCCTCCAGACTGACGCCATAGCGCCTGACGAATGGTTCGATCTGCCAGCGACTCCACCGGCTGCGCTGCCACCAACCGGCCAGCACGGAGGCCCAGCGCAGGCCGAAGAGCGGCATCCCCAGCCAGCGTCCCAGGCGGGTCTCGTACAGCCAGCGCAGACCGCGTTCCGCTGGAATGCGCTCCGTGCAGATCGTCCCGCGTCGGCGATCGCGATAGCGCACGACCGCAGCGGCGCGCGCGTGGTGCGGAAGGTATTCGCCCATCGGGCCGGCTGCCCGGTACCTCGCTCTCTGGAGCAGTCCGCTAGTTTCGCCGACGCAGGCGTGGCCGTCACGGACGAAACCACACCTGCCGCCTTCCTTGGCCTCGAGCGGGTACCCTGCGGCGATCAGTTGATGTGCAGTTCGCAGACCTTGCGGAAGTGGAAGCCGTAGATCGCCAGGGTCACCGCCAGCGGGAACAGACGCGGCCGCCGGAACAGGGTCCAGATCAGCAGACGCCAGTACTGCACTCGCTCGCGGCCGATGATGCCCAGCCGCACGACGGAGCGGAAGAACGCCATCAGGTACTCCCAGTCGATTCTGTTGCGCAGGCTTGGCGGCTGGTACTCCCGCAGGAAGGTCCGCACCCGCTCGTAGTAGGGCTTGGGCGCGTAGATGCTCTCCATGATCGAGCGGTAGCCGGCGCGCAGGGTCTCGATGCTCATCTTCGGCACGATGTTGGTCTGGCCGTCTGCATTGTCGCCGGAGAGAATGCCGCGAAGTCGTCCTTCGCGCTTCAGGCGCTCGTACAGCGGAGTGCCAGGGGGAGCCTGCAGCAGGCCGACCATGGCGGTGACGATGCCGCTGCGCTGGATGAACTCGATCTGCCGCTGGAAGATCGAGGGCGTATCGCTGTCGAAGCCGACGATGAATCCGCCCTGCACCTGCAGTCCGGCCCGCTGCAGCGCCTTGACCACACCGACCAGGTCGCGGCCTCGATTCTGCTTCTTGCCAGCCTCTGCCAGGCCGCTCTCGTCCGGCGTCTCGATGCCGATGAACACCGTGTCGAAGCCGGCCCCCACCATCATCTGCATGAGCTCGGGGTCGTCGACCAGGTTCACCGACACCTCCGTGTAGAAGTGGGTCTGGGGATGATGCCGTCGCCACTCGGTCAGGGCTGGCAGCAGCTCGGCCTTCAGGTACCGCTTGTTGCCGATGAAATTGTCGTCCACGAAGAAGACCTTGTCCCGCCAGCCGTGGGCGTACATGCTGTCCAACTCGGCGACGATCTGGGCGGCGGTCTTCACGCGGACCCGATGACCGAGCAGCGCCGTGACATTGCAGAACTCGCAGTTGTAGGGGCAGCCTCGCGAGAACTGGATGGCCATCGAGGCATACCGCTTCATGTCGAGCAGGTCCCATCGCGGCACGGGCGTCGACTCGATGGCCGGATGTTCGTCTGTCCGGTAGATGCGCTGCGGAGTACCCGCTGCCAAGTCGGCCAGGAAGCGCGGCAGGGTGATCTCGGCTTCATTCAGCACGAGATGATCGACCTCGGCGAACTCCTCTGGATCGATGGTGAACAGCGGCCCGCCGGCGATCACCGTCAGGCCGGCATCCTTCAGGCGGCGGATCACCTGCTGAGTGGACTGGCGCTGGACGGTCATGGCACTGACGAGCGCGCAGTCCGCCCACTCCAGATCCTCGTCCCGCAGGTCGGTCACGTTGCAGTCCACCAGGCGCAGCCTCCACGATTCCGGCAGCATGGCGGCGACCGTGATCAGACCCAGCGGTGGCAGTACGGCTCGCCGGCGGACGAACTTCAGAGCGTGCTTGAAGCTCCAGAACGTATCGGGGAACTCGGGGTAGACCAGAAGAGCATTCATTCTCAGCGAACCGACCTCTGTGATGATGGCGTGGTGGGCGCTTCGGCACGACACGTTCTGGCACCTGCCAGAAGGGAGCGTGATGGAGCGTCAAGCCTCATGTTCGGGGGCCTCTAATATACCCTCCAGTGCTCGCTCCCGCCAAACCTATGGCCGCGGCACCGGCTCTCGCGGCTGTCCCCGTGCCGTCCGAGTGCGCCCTGCGGGATGTCCTGCGTCAGCCAGCGGTATCCACCGTCAAGCAGAACCATGCCTCCAGGATCTGGCCGGGATCCAGCACGCGGATGCCGCTGGTGGAGTCGCCACGCGCCAGCAGATTGACCCCGTCATTGGCGTTTGTCACCGGCTCCACCGCGAAGTAGGGCTTGTCGGTCGGGTTGTATACGACCAGGTGCGTGCACGTTGCCGAACAGGCGACCAGGAGGCCGATGCTGCTGTCTGGCCAGAGGATGCGCCCGTGGCCATCGAAGCCAGCGTAGCAGGCGTCGAGGAAATGGTCGGCACACAACAGCCGACCGGCCGCGAAGTCCTGGTGGGGGGGCACCGGCTGGGCGGGGCCGGATGGCATGCGCGTGCCCCGGTCGTCCGGATAGACCGCAGCGGCCCTGACCTGCAACCAGACCCGCTCGCCCGGGCACCCCGGCGCGCGACTGAAGTACGGGTGCCAACCGAGGCCCGCCGGTGCGGGTTCGGCGCTGGTGTTCGTGAGGGCCAGGCCGCACTCCAGCCGCTTGCCACGCACGCGGTACGTTGCCTCGACGAGAAAGGGCCACGGCCAGTTGACGGCCTCGTGTGCCCGCGAGTCGAACTCGCAAGTGGCTTGCTCCGCCGTCTGCGTACAGACACGCCAAGAGCGATGGCGGACGTCGCCGTGGATGGCGTGCTCGCTCGGGCGCGCCAGTTGGTACCGGCGACCCGCAAAGGTGAAGGCGCCGTCCTGAATGCGGTTCGAGTAGGGCGCCATGATGAAACTGGCCCATGGCAGGTCGCAGGCAGGATGGCAGGCATCGGGCATCAAGGGCAGCCACGAGTCGGCCTGGCGGGCGTGCAGGCTCACGATCGAGGCGCCGCGCTCCGGCGCGACGACGACCCGCAGAGATTCGCTGCGCAGGAGTAGGGGCACGCGCTGCTCTCCTTCCAGGTCGAGACTCGATCGGCTGGCGGCCGGTGGCGCCAGCGCCCGGCTGGCGTTCATCCGGACGGTCGGGCGGCCGAACCGGTCGTGCCGCTCACGGCGCGCAGCACACGGCACGGCCCCACCTGGCGGACTCTCTCCAGTTCGTGCTCGCTCCGCACGAGCAGGGCGCCGGCGAACCCGAGCGCGTTGACCGAGATGGACTCGAAACGCTCTGCACTGCGTGGCACCAGCAGCATCCACGCGTTCGTGAGCAGGAGATTGTAGGGATCCGCCGGGCCCAAGCCAAGAGCGCTCTTGAGTGCGTGGTACGCCCTCTCCAGGGTGTTTGCTGACGGCAGTCCCGAGGGCCAGCGGGCCAGGCGGTGCTCGTACGGCAGGCCGGGCGCGCAGGCGATGGCGAATTCGGTGACCGGCGCGTCCTGCGGCGAGGGTCGCCGCGGCGGGCGCGTTGGGTCGGGCTCGCCGTCGGCCGCGGCGGAAGCGACCGCGCCGATCGCCGGGGCTACCGGGAGCGGCAGGCTGGAGGGCCCGAGCGGCAAGGGCACCAACTGGAGATGTCGGTGGCGTTGGCTGGCGCCGGCCACTGGGCCCGAGTTGTAGAACGCTAGACCGTCCATCTGCAGCAGGCAGTCGCGGATCGCCGCCAGATCGGCGCGCGTCAGTGGGGTCTGTTGGTCGACGAAAACCCGCGTCACCACGAGCAGATGGTGCGGCAGAACGCTGAACTTGTTGAGCACGGCCACGTGCGTGGGGCTGATGTCGGCGACGAACAGGGCCGGGTCGATCGGCAAGAAAGGATTGAACCCGGGCGGCACAGACAGCGCGGCGCGGACACGAGCGTCCAGCCGCAGGCGGCGAACGAGGAACTCGATGCCGCCGTCCGCGACGACAGCCGCTTCGGTCGCCAGAGGCATGAGGGCGCCGCTGGCCAGCGCTCGGCGTTCAGTTTCTTGGATGGCCGGCAGCAGCGCACCGGGGGCAGGAGGTACCACCACGAGGTCGCTCCACGATGGGCGGAATGCTGGCGTCTGCAGCGCCTGCGGACGCGAGGCAAAGGTATTCGGCAGCGTCTGCCTGGGCCAGGCAGCTCTTGCCCTGGTTGTCTTTACAGCGGTGTTGCGGCGTTGCACATTCTCGCTGCCAATGCATCGGCGAGCGTCCCGGCTAGCTGCGGCGGCAAGCGCATGGGGCTGCTCGCAGCGGGTGGACGTTCGCTGGGCCACAGGAGATGGCGACGAACACTGGCTGCTGCTGCTCGTCTGGTGTCCCACCCGACGCTCGTGCCTTCAGGATGACCTCCTACCTGGGGCGGCCGTACCCAGAGCGCGATCGTCGGGCGGGACACCAGAGAGGGAAGGGGGAGAACGCAGCAGCTCGTTTCCAGAGTTCTCCCTCGAAGGACACCCTCTGGCTGGTCCTACTGCCCAGGGGGGGCAAGTACACGGGAGCCGCGTGCCGGGTCTGGCGCGCGGCTCCCCCGTATGGACCCACAGCTGGCGGCAGCGCGTGCCGCGCGGCGGCCTCTCATGGATGAGCGCGAGCCGGATGGTCGCATCGAGGCCCTGGTGGTCGGGAACGGGGATCCCCCGTCGCCCGCCCTCCTGCAGCGGCTCATGGCCAGCGCGCCCATGCTCATCTGTGCGGACGGTGGGGCCAACGTCGCGGTGGCTGCGGGATTCACCCCCGACTACATCGTCGGCGACCTGGACTCGGTCAGGGCATCTGTCCGCGAACTCGTCCCTGGCGAGCGGGTGATTCGGATCGATGCCGACAACACCGGCACCGATGTCCAGAAGGCCTTGCGGCATGCTGTCCATCTCGGCATCCGCCGCGTCACCTTGGCGGGCGTCACGGGTCGGCGCACGGACCACACTCTGTGGAATCTGGGTCTGCTGCTTGCCTTCGCGCCGCAGCTTCGTCTGCGCATCGTCGACGACTATGGCGAGATCCGCCTGGTGCAGGGCTCCGTGCGCTTCAATGCCCCGCTGGGTCAGAAGATCTCCCTGAGCCCGCTCGACGGCCCGGCGCAAGGCGTGTGGACGCGAGGACTGCGCTTCGGTCTGCACCGCGAGTCACTGGCCCTGGGTATCCGCGACGGCATCTCCAACGAGGTCATCGGCAACCCCGTGGAGATCGGGGTGGAAGCGGGCCATCTCCTGCTGATCGTCCAGCACGACGGCGGCCGGGACCAGGTGCAGTGGCTGTCCGCGTGACGGACTGCGCCGGGCAGGTTCGTCAGCCCGCTCTCGGGAGTCTGGTGTCGACCCGCAGGAATGTGGCTCGCGCGCCGGCTGGTCCCGTGCGGGTCGGTCCAGCGCGCGCCTTTCCGCGAACCGCTTCCGCGCGTACCTTCGCGAGCCGCTGAGTGGACACGGGCGGGATTCTCCGGGCCGGCCGGCCGCGCTCCCCGTTCTCGCCCGCAGTTGGGTTCGGTGGCAGGGAGCTTGCGATGGAGGCTTGCACCATGGACGCGATCGCCAGCGAGATCTTCGGTCGTCTGGAAGACGGGACCCCGGTGGAGCGCTTCGTGCTGAGCAACGACCTGGGCATGGTGGCCTGCGTCATGACCTACGGAGCCACGCTGACCGATCTGATCGTTCCCGATCGGAACGGACGCGGCGGGGACGTGGTGCTGGGCTTCGACGAGTTCGCCCGGTACCCGACCGACAGCCCGTACTTCGGCTGCATCGTGGGACGAGTGGCCAACCGGATTGCCGGGGCACGGTTCACCTTGGACGGTGCCGAGTACCGCTTGGCCGCCAACGACGGGGACAGCCATCTCCACGGCGGCCAGGTGGGATTCGACAAGGTGCTGTGGACCGCCGCGGCGCAGGCCGACGCCAGGGGGCAGGCGGTGCGCTTCACGTACCGCAGTCCGGCCGGCGAAGAGGGGTACCCGGGTGACCTGGACGTCTGCGTCGTGTACACCCTGACGGCGGACGGCGCGCTGCGCCTGGAATACACGGCTAGCACGAATCAGCCGACGCTGGTGAACCTGACCAATCACTCGTACTTCAATCTGGCCTGCTCGGGCGACGCGCTGGGGCACATCCTCACTCTGCATGCCTCGCGCTACACGGAGCCGGACGCTGAGCTCACCCCGACTGGACGCATTCTGCCGGTGGCGGGGACGCCGCTGGACTTCCGCCGTCCGGCGGTGGTGGGTGGACGCATCGCCAGGCTGGACATCGGGGGATACGATCACAACTACGTGATCGACCGCGCCGCCGACGAGCTGGTGTTGGCCGCAGAGGTCTACGAGCCCGGCAGTGGCCGGGCCATGGACGTATTCACCACGCAACCAGGCATCCAGTTGTACAGCGGCAATTTCCTCGACGGGATAGTCGGCAAGGGCGGCAGCGTGTACCAGCGTCATGCCGGGCTGTGTCTGGAGACTCAGCACTTTCCAGACGCCATCCACCACCCTGCGTTTCCGTCGGTCGTCCTGCGCCCGGGCGAGACATACCGGCAGATCACGGAGTACCGCTTCAGCACGCGCTAGGTCGGCTTCGAGGGATTCGGCGCGCCGAGAGGACTGGCAGAGCCCGGGCTCCTGCGGGACACGGCCGGACGCCAGCGCTGACCCGTCAGCCGATGCGTGGCGAACCCAGCGCCACGCTCTCCGGCACGCCAGGCTCTCATCGGCCGGTGACTGGCGCACCTCGGTGGCATATGAGGGCCGGGCCGCGAGCGAACTCAGGCCAGGGCGCGGTGCACCGCTCTGAGCTCCGCCCGGAGCGGACGGTGGCGCGGGCAGTTCGACTCGCAGGCGCCGCAGTCCGTGCACCGGGCGAGTCCGCGGTCCTGCAGACCCCGGTAGGTAGCGGCAGCCAGAGCGCGCTCGCCTCGCTGGAGGTAGAGGCTGCAGCGGAGGATGTCGGCCACGGCGACGCCTTGCGGACACCGATCGCAGGCACCACACAGCGAGCAGGCGGTCGCCGACAGGCACGCGTACCCGCGCAAGCGCAGCCGATCCAGCCAGCCGGTGGGCTGCCTGCTCGCAGCCGCGTTGGCTTCGACCTCGGCGAAGGTCGACATCCCGACCAGCAGGGTGTGCACGTCGCGGTTGTCCAGGAGGCTGCGGAACGCAGCCTGATGGTCTGTAGGGCCGACGTCCTTGGTGGCCTTCATGGCCATGATGCCCATGTCCTGCTCAGCGCGGGCCCGGGCCAGCACCGGATTCAGTTCGTCCCGATTGGCTAGGTTGTAGGCCACCAGCGCCACGTCGAAGAACCCCAGCTCCACCGACCGGGCGACCACGGCCGCCATGTTGCTGTGGCACGCGTAGCCGCTGAAGCGGATCTTGCCCTGTGACTTCAATCTCTCGAAGGCCGCGGGCAGGGCCTCCTCGTCGGCTTCTGCGACGCTGGTGAGCGGCGGCACGAGGATGTCCACGTGATCGGTCTGGAGGACCTGCAGCTCCTGATCGATGCCGCCGACGGGGCTCTGCTTGAGCGCGAGGAACACCTCTTGACGCCGGCGCTTCATGACCTTGCCGAAAAGCTGCAAGCTGCGACCGCCGCCGTACCCTGGCGCTGTGTGGATCAGATTGAGGCCACGGTCGATGGCGACGTCGAGGAGCCTTTCGTGCTGGATCTGGATGCCCCCGAAGGAGATGGTGCTGACCTTCAGGTCCGTGCGCCCGAGTCGGCGGCGCGGGAGTTCCGGAGGCGCTGGGGGAAGGCTGTCCGGTGACGTCCTAGACCAAGCATCCGGCGACGGCAGGATGCTGATCCCCGCGGCAGCAGCGGCCGCTGTCCGGAGAAAGGTGCGCCGATGGATCTGGGGCGGTCGTGGGGTACCCATGGTCTTCTCCTCCCACATGGCGGGCGGGTGTCGGCGCCGGCCACGGCAAGAAGCCTTCGCAGACGCGCCACGTCCGGCACAGACCTGGCAACCAGGGCCGACGCCATGCCGTGCCCCGGCCCCTTGCCGGACTGCACACCGAGCCAGCGAGTCTGGTGCGGCCAGCCGCACAGCCGCGCGCCAGCCGCACCAGAATGCGAGCCCCAACCGGTGCGTCCCGAACCACGGACGCACGCCACAGAGGCCCCGCCGGAATGCGGAGGGCCGCGGAGCAAGAGTGAATCAGGTGTGGCTCCTGACCCCGGATCGCGAGCGGATCCGCAGGCCTTAGGCCACCATGTCCTTCAGCTTCTTGAGGGGCTGGACCTTGACCACGACGGACGCCGGTCTGGCCGGGATGTCCATGGTCTCGCCAGGGCGGAACGGATTGGGAACACCCTTCCGTGCCTTGCGGGCCGGCTTCTTCACAGTCCTGATCTTCAGCAAGCCGGGCATGGTGAAGCTGCCGACAGCGTTCTTCTTGATGTGGCGCTCGATGACGGCTGTCAGCGCCTCGAAAACTGCGTTGACGTCTTTCTTGGCCAGACCCGTAGTCTCGGCAATGTCGGCGATGATCTGCGTCTTGCTCATCGCCTCCTTGAGAGCGGTGGCCTTCCGCTGGGCCATGGTTCGCCTCCCCTGGATGATAGGTGAACTGCGCGGCAAATATAGGCAGGAGCCCATGGGTTGGCCACACAAAAGCAGGGCGTCGGCAGCGCCTCGGCCGCGGCCGGCGCCTGGCGAGCAACCGGTGGCAGAACTGCGGCGCGGCGGCGGGAATCCTGCGACGCCAACGGGCGGTGCATCTGTGCCCGGCGGCGGAGCCAGGGCCGTTCGCAGCTCGCCTGTTTTGCGCTAGAAGGGCGGCTGGGGTACATTAGCACGCCTCGCGAGCCAGTCTCCGCCTCTTCGGCGCCGTCCAGGTCGGTCCGCGGCCAGGCCGAGTGTCCGTTGGCTGGCGGCAGCCCGTCGCGGGAGTGCTGGCATATCACTGCCGAAGGAGTAGTTGATGCCCAATTTCACGATTCAGGTCAACGAGTACGAGCCGTTCGAGAAGGCGCTCCGCCGCTTCTCGGTGAAGACCCGGAAGTCCGGCATTCTGCGCGAGCTGAAGAAGAAGCGCTTCTACACCAAGCCGTCTGTGCAGCGGAAGATGGATATCCAGAAGAGCATCCGCCGCCAGAAGAAGGCAGCTCGCCTGGCCGCAATGTCCTACGCGGAGCGCCGCAAGGAGGCGGCCGCCAAGAAGGCTCGGGCGAAGTAGTCGTTCGGTCCGCTGGGAACTGCTCACAGCCTCTCGGTCTGGGCCGACAGCCGGCCGTACCCCGCGGGCGCTGGCGGTGCGCACGCCTGTCCCGGCCGGCGCCGCAACAGTTCCCGTCGCTTCTCTTGGTCGTCGTTCGCGGGCTGCTCGGATGCAGCGCCTGCGGTCTGCCGACCGCGGTACCTTGGCCAGTCGATCGATTTCCGGGCAGCCGCTCCGAAGCGTTTCCCCGTTGACAGATGCTCCCGCCGTGGGCCGGTGCCGCGCTCCTTGGGCCCCGAACCGCGGCACTTCCCACCGGGCGGGCCCCTCGTCCCGGCCCGGCGGGAGCCGGCTGCATGGAACCTCGCGTGCCGGTCGAGCTGGCGTGCTGGGCGGGCACTGCGTGCTTGCTTGCCGCTGTGCTCGCACCTAGCTTTGCCTGCGCTTGCGGCCAGGGCAGCGAGGGACTCCTGAGGCGCGAGAAGAAGGAGGACGCTGATGAACAGGCTGGTCATCGAGGCGGATCTGGCGGGGCAGCGAATCAGCCGGCACATCTACGGCCATTTCTCCGAGCATCTGGGTCGCTGCATCTACGGCGGTCTGTGGGTCGGAGAAGACTCGCGACTCCCCAACGTGCGCGGCATCCGGGCGGACGTCGTCGAGGCCCTGCGCGCGATCAAGGTGCCCAATCTGCGCTGGCCCGGCGGATGTTTCGCCGACGAATACCACTGGATGGACGGCATCGGACCTCGGGACCGGCGCCCGTGCATGGTGAATACCCACTGGGGCGGAGTGACCGAGAGCAATCATTTCGGCACCCACGAGTACATGGATCTGTGCGAGCAGTTGGGCTGCGAGCCTTACATCTGCGGAAATGTCGGCAGCGGTACCGTGCGCGAGATGCAGCAATGGGTGGAGTACCTCACTGCCCCGAGCGGTCCGATGGCCGACTGGCGCCGAGCCAATGGGCGGCGCGATCCATGGGTGGTGCGGCTGTGGGGCGTCGGCAACGAGAACTGGGGATGCGGCGGGAACATGCGCCCCGAGTACTATGCCGACCAGTTCCGACGGTACGCCACGTACTGCCGGAACTTCGGCGGCAACGCCCTGTACCGTGTGGCCTGTGGCCCAGCCGGCGCGGACTACCGCTGGACAGAGGTGCTCATGCGGGACGCTGGGCGGTCGATGCAGGGTCTGGCGCCCCACTACTATTGCGGCAGTGGCCGGCACAGCCATTCGGCCACGGAGTTTGGCGAGGAAGACTGGTTCGATCAGCTCCGGCGGGCGCTGCAGATGGAGGAGCTGGTGACTCGCCACGCGGCCATCATGGACCAATACGATCCGGAGCGGCGCGTGGGGATGATCGTCGATGAGTGGGGCGCCTGGCACGCGGTCGAGCCAGGCACGAACCCGGCGTTCCTGTACCAGCAGAATTCGCTGCGCGACGCCCTCGTGGCGGCCGTGACCTTGAACATCTTCAACCGCCACTGCGAGCGCGTGCAAGGCGCGAATATCGCGCAGACCGTCAACGTGCTTCAGGCGATGGTGCTGACCGAAGAGCACGGCGACCGGCTGGTGCGGACGCCGACCTATCACGTCTTCGAGATGTACAAGCAGCACCAGGATGCCATGCGCGTGCCGGTGCACTTGTCCACGGAGCAGTACTCCTGCGGCGATGCCGAGATCCCGGCGCTGAGCGCTTCCGCGTCGCGACAGGAAGGCGGCGCGGTGCTGGTGACCGTCTGCAACGTCCATCCCTCTCGGACCGTCGAGCTGGAATGTGAACTGCGGGGCATGGAGGCGTCGCAGGCCCGGGCTCGGGTGCTGACCGGCCAGGCCATCACTGCCCACAACACTTTCGACGCGCCTGACACTGTGTGCCCGGCCACCTTCGAGGTGTCGGCTCCCCAGCGGGGCCGGCTCGTCGTGCGAATGCCGGCGCGTTCGGTGGTTGCGCTCGAGCTCGACTGAGGGCCGGGGCACGGCCTGGCCGGTCGGGGCGCTTTCGGGTCTTTCGCAGTGGAGCGCGATGTCCGCAGCGAGGAGCTAGCGGCCCGCCTGCCGGGGTGCTAGGAGCCCGGGCCATGTCGGCGGCTGGGCACGCCCGGGCGCGGCGACGGGAGAGGCGCACTCCGCTGGAGTACAGGTGCCGGCGGGGGCATTGCCTGGAGTGGTCACGGCAGCGGTGAGCAGAGCGGAGGAGGTGCCCGGATGGCGACCACATGGGTCTACGTCGGTGCGTACGCCAAGGCCGAAGAGATCGGACTGCGCGTGTATCGCCTGGACACCCGCAGCGGCGCCCTGGTGTGCGTCCACGAGGTCGGGGGCGTGGCCAATCCCTCCTTTTTCACTATCAGCGCCGATCAGCAGTATCTGTACGCGGTGAACGAGGTCGCGGAATTCGCCGGCGACAAGGCCGGTGGCGTCACTGCCTTTGCCCTGGATCGCACCACGGGGGCGCTGCGGCTGCTGAACCAGCAGTCGTCGGGGGGCACGGGCCCCTGCTACGTCAGCTTGGAGCGCACAGGCCGGTACGCGTTGGTGGCCAACTATGGCAGCGGCGGTGTCGCGATGCTGCCCATAGAACGGGACGGCAGCCTCTCGCCGGCCTGTGACGTCGTGCAGCACCGCGGTGGGAGCGTGGACCCGCGGCGCCAGGCTGGACCACACGCCCACTCGATCGTGGTCGATCCAGGCAACGCGTACGCCCATGCCCCCGATTTGGGCCTGGACAAGGTGCTCCGCTACCGCCTCGATCTGGAGGCGGGGCGGCTGGTACCCACCGATCCGGCGGGGGCAGCGTTGGCTGTCGGCTCAGGCCCTCGGCACATGATCTTCCATCCGCACGGGCGCCTCGCGTACGTGGTAACCGAGATGGGCAACACGGTGACGGTGTTCGCGTACGACGCGGCGTCGGGTGCGCTCGCCGAACAGCAGACCGTGTCGACCCTGCCGGCCGGGTACACGGGGACCAGCTACGCGGCCGACATCCACCTGGCCCCCGATGCGCGTTTCCTGTACGCGTCCAACCGCGGGCATGACAGCATCGCGGTTTTCGCCGTGGAGGCGGCCTCGGGGAGGCTCGAGCTGATCGAAACAGCGTCTTGCGGCGGGGCGTTCCCGCGCAACTTCGGTCTGGATCCCAGCGGCGCCTTCCTGCTCTGTGCCAACCAGAATTCGGGGAACGTGGTCGTATTCCGCCGCGATCCAGGCACGGGTCGCCTCAGCCCGGCCGGGCACGAGGTCAGCGTCGATCGACCAGTGTGCGTGCGGGCGATCGCCGTCGCCTGACGGGTGGCCGAGGCGGGCGGGCGATGCCAGGCTAGTCCACTGGCGTCCGGGGGCGGATGCGGACGCGGTTCGGACGGCGGACGTGACGGGGCCCGCGGAGGAGAGCGGCACAGTCCGGATGCATGGGGGAGAGCAGACCGGTGGCGAACCGGTCCACACAGATCGCGCAGACAAGGAGGCGCAGAAAATGGCACTGAAGGTTGGCGTCGTAGGCATGCGAGGCATCGGCAATCGGCACGCGGAGTGCCACAAGAAGGACGAGCTGGCGGAACTGGTGGCGGTGTGCGATGTGGTCGAGGCGCGTGCGGACGAGGCGGCAGCCAAGTTCGGCGTGAAAGCCTATTACTCGCTGACCACCATGTTGGCGGAGGAGGAGCTGGACATCGTCGATGTGACCACTGGGGGGAACGAAAACGGCAGCTGGCACTACGAGCCCGCCATCGAGGCGATGGAAGCGGGCAAGCACGTCCTGGTCGAAAAGCCGCTCTCCAATGACGTGGAAGAGGCGCGCGACATGGTGGCTACGGCGGCGGAGATGGGCGTGTACCTCGGCTGCAACCTCAACCACTACTTCACGCCGCCGGCAGAGCGGGCCCGGGAGTACATGGATTCGGGTCAGGTTGGCGAATTGGTGTACTGCCTCCACAAGATGGGGTTCCCCGGCGGAGAGGAGACGTACGCGCCGCAAACCTCCTCGCGGGTGAAAGGGTTCCCCTATTTCCACGTGAAGGCGTTCCTGACCCATCCGTTCAGCGTGATGCGCTACTTCTGTGGCGACGTCACGCACGTCCAGGCCTTTCTGGACAGGCCCGCCTCGCGCCGGAAGGCGAACGACCTGATGCTGTCCGTGAACAGCATCCACATGCGGTTCCAGAACGGCGCGGTCGGGTACCTGCTCAGCCAGCGGGGCGACGCCACCTTCGGCCTGGGCGGCTGGTGGAGCCTGGAAGTGGGCGGTACCCGCGGGACCTTCTGCATCGAGAACTGCATCGAGAAGATCACGTTCTGGCCTTCGCCCGGCACGGCGCCGGCACCGGAGAAGCTGCAGCTCGGCGCGGCGCCCGCACCGGTGGTGACCGAGTCGGGGTGCTCGAACTTCGACGAGACCTTCCCGCGGCGCATCCACGCGTTCCTCGAAGACGTGACCAACAAGGTTCCTCTCGAGTCGCTGCGCGCCTCGGGGCGAGATGCTCTGGCCGCCCTGGAGTACACCTGGGCCGCGATGGAGTCGGCGGCCGAGGGAGGCATCCTGGTGAGA
>Ga0067045_1029818_pt1 | contig 18230 bp, 16 predicted proteins | sample TerdegcTABiofilm_FD_59184 | JGI IMG/M metagenome (GOLD analysis project Ga0067045, IMG submission 59184) | Combined Assembly of (Gp0054472, Gp0054536) Wastewater bioreactor microbial communities from Singapore -Terephthalate degrading... | reverse complement strand
CGTCGCGGTGGCAGATACGGGCGAAGATCCCGATCACCTTCAGATGGCGCTGCACACCCATCAGGTCGCTGGCTCGCAGGAACTCCTGGAAATCCGCCTGGACTGGAATCCCGAGTGCGCCGGCCTGTTGCCAGTAACGCTCCAGCCAGCCGAGCACGCGGGCTTCGGGCCAACTGAGGAAGGCGTCCTTGAACAGGCAGGTCACGTCGTAGGTCACCGGGCCGTACACCGCATCCTGGAAATCCAGCACGCCTGGATTCGGCTCGCTGATCATCAGGTTGCGCGGCATATAGTCGCGATGCACCAGCACTTTCGGCTGGGCCAGGGCGCTGTCGATCAACAGGTCGCTGGCACGCTGCCAGAGGGCTTGCTGGTGCGCGTCGAACTCGATCCCCAGTTCGCGCTTCACGTACCACTCAGGGAACAGTTCCAGCTCGCGACGCAACAGGGCCACGTCATAACTGGGCAACGGCGCCACCATCGGCAATTGCTGGAAAGCCAGCAACGCCTGCAGGGCGTCATTGAACAAGCCATCGGCGTTTTCGTCGTTGATTACGTCCAGATAGGTCTGGTTACCCAGGTCATTGAGCAAAAGAAATCCGCGTTCGAGGTCCTCTGCGTAGATTTTCGGCACGTTAATCCCGGATTTCGCCAGCAAAAAGGCGATATCCACAAACGGTTTGCAGTTTTCCTGAGGCGGCGGCGCATCCATGACGACAAAACTTCTGCCATCACCTTCCCAGCGGAAATAACGGCGGAAACTCGCGTCGCTGCTGGCCGCAGTCAACGTGGCCTGGGGCACAGCCCCCCAGCCTTGTGCGGCAAACAGGATGGCCAATTGCTCATCGAGCCAAACTTTCAGGTGTATCAAGCGTACATCTTGATCAGGCATTGCAAGGGTCTCCGACGGCGCTAGCCGTCAAGCGGGTCATGCTTTATTATCCAGCATCTTTTTCAGACCATCGAGAGGCGTGCGGCCCACACCGCGGGCAGATGGCACGCAGGAAGCCCGGACTAATAAGATGGCATTGAAATCCCCCGCGTTTCGTAAAAAATTTCCGTTGTTGGTTACCGGCAGTCTGCTGGCCCTGCAACCTCTAGCCACTTCCTTCGTGGTCGCCGCGGAACAGTATGACTGCTCAGTCTCTGCTTCGGGTGCCTGGGATTGCGCGCCGAAAACCAACGCGGCTCAACTGCCTCCGCGCCCTGTGCATGATGCCAGTGCGGTCAGCTCGGGCAACGGATCGGCAGCAGACACCAGCGTTGCCGGCGAAACCGCGGACAAACCGGCGCTGGTCACCGAAGCCGAGGGTCGCGGCCTGAAGTCGCGCAGCACCGACTACAGTCACCTCGACTGGGTCCCGCGTGAACAGCTCACCGCTGCCCAACTGGCCGAAACCGGTCCGTACTGCTCCGGCGCCTATGTCGAGCCGACCCGTCCTGGCATGAATGACAAGACGAGTAAAAGCGACTCGCCGACCTTCATCGGCGCCAAGGCCTCCCGCTACCAGCAGGAGCAGCAGATTGCCACCCTCGCCGGTGACGTAGTCATGCGCCAAGGCAGCATGCAGGTCGAGGCCGATGAGGCCAGCCTGTACCAGGCCGAGAACCGTGGCGAACTCAACGGCAACGTCCGAGTGCGCGACAACGGCGCGCTGATCGTCGGCGACCACGCTGACGTGCAACTGGACACCGGCGAAGCCAAGGTCGACAACGCCGAGTACGTGCTGCACAAGTCCCGTGTGCGTGGTAACGCGCTGTACGCCAAGCGTGCAGAAAACGCGATCATCCGCCTCAAGGACGGCACCTATACCACCTGTGAGCCAAACAGCAACGCCTGGCAGCTCAAGGGCAACAACATCACGCTGAACCCGGCGACCGGCTTCGGTACTGCAACCAACGTGACACTGCGGGTCAAGGACATTCCAGTCCTGTACACGCCGTACATCTACTTCCCGATCGACGACCGCCGCCAGTCCGGCTTCCTGCCGCCGACCATCGGCAGCGGCAGCGATACCGGGATGCTGCTGGTGACGCCGTACTACTTCAACCTGGCGCCGAACTACGATGCCACGTTGTACCCGCGTTACATGAGCAAGCGCGGCATGTTGTTGGAAGGCGAGGCTCGCTACCTGACCAAGTCGAGCGAGGGCCAGTTCGGTGCTGCGTACCTGGACGACCAGGAAGACGAGCGCAAGCAGCAGTCCGACTACGAAAAAACCCGCTACATGTACAACTGGCAGCACAAGGGTGGCCTGGACTCGCGGGTATTCACCGAAGTCGACTACACCAAGATCAGCGATCCGTACTACTTCCAGGATCTGCAGACTGACCAGTTGGGCGTTAAAAGCGTTTCCGATTTCGTCAATCAGCAAGGTGCTGTCAGCTACCGTGGCGACACCTTCACCGCGCGGATCAATGCCCAGGCCTATGAATTGGCGTCGGTGTCCAACCTCACGCCATACGACCGCCTGCCGCAGATCACCTTCAACGGTTTCCTGCCACAGCAACCGGGCGGGCTGAACTTTGCCTACCAGACCGAGCTCGTGCGGTTTGACCGGGACCTGAAAACCGGCGACTTCGTGGATCAGGATGGCAACTCATCCCCACGCCTGGACAACAACATCCAAGGCCTGGCGCGCGCCACAGGTGACCGCCTGAACCTGGCACCTACGGTCAGCTTGCCGCTCGACTGGACGTACGGCTTCGTGAAGCCTGCGCTCAAATACCAATACACCCAGTACCAACTCGACCTGGACAGTATCGGCAAGAGCCAGATCGTGGCTCAGGATCAAGCTGCTGCCGCCGCCGGGACAGACAATGTCAACGGCCATTTCGACAGCAACCAGAGCCGTGGGGTGCCGATCGCCAGCATCGACAGCGGCCTGTACTTCGACCGCAATACCCAATGGTTCGGCAAGAACTATCGCCAGACCCTGGAACCTCGCCTGTTCTACCTCTACGTCCCAGAGAAGAACCAGGAAGATATTCCGGTATTCGACACCAGCGAATACACCTTCAACTACGCCTCGCTGTTCCGCGACAACCGCTTCTCGGGCTCCGACCGCGTGGGTGACGAGAACAAGCTGTCGCTGGGCGTAACCAACCGCTGGATCGAAGAAAACGGCTTCGAGCGTCAACGCATCAGCGTCGGCCAGGCCTTGTACTTCAAAGACCGTGAAGTCCAGTTGCCGGGGATTGATGTGAAAGATCGCAAAGATGCTCAGTCGAGCGTTTCACCGTATGCCCTGGAATACGCATACAACTGGAACCGTGACTGGAGCACCACGGCCGACTACAACTGGGACCCGGACAGCCACAGCCCTCGCTCGGGCAGCGCGATGTTCCACTACCAGCCTGAAGACAACCCGAACAAGGTTATCAACGCCGGTTATCGTTATCGCAATGACCAAGTGATCTACAACCAGAACACTGGTAAATGGCAGTTCGGCGGCGACTACGGCACCCCGGGCCAGCCTGGCTACGTGAAGGACTACTACAAGATCCAACAGCACGACTTCTCGGTCATCTGGCCGGTCGTGCCGCAATGGAACGCCATCAGCCGCTGGCAGTACGACTACAACCGCAACCGTACGCTGGAAGCCTTCGGTGGTTTCGAATACGACAACTGCTGCTGGAAACTGCGCCTGATCAACCGTTACTGGGTGTCCTATGACGAATTCAGTCAGGAAGCCCCGCAAAACGAAAAAGGCGACCACGGCATCTTCCTCCAAATCGTTCTGAAAGGTCTCGGTGGCGTAGTTGGCACCAAAGTAGAGAGCTTCCTCGACAAAGGCATCCAAGGTTATCGTGAACGTGAAGACCAAGCTTTCTGATTGTCTGCGCCCGCTGATGCTGGGCGCGCTGTTCCTGAGTACCGCGGCCAGTGCCGCGGTGCAGTCCATCGACAAAGTGGTGGCCATCGTCGACAACGACGTGGTCATGCAGAGCCAACTGGACCAGCGGGTTCACGAAGTCCAGCAAACCATCGCCAAGCGTGGCTCGGCCGTTCCACCGGCCGGCGTGCTGGAACAACAGGTGCTTGAGCGCCTGATCGTCGAAAACCTGCAACTGCAGATCGGCGAGCGTTCCGGCATCCGCATCACCGATGAAGAACTGAACCAGGCGATCGGCACCATTGCCCAGCGCAACAACATGACCGTGGATCAATTCCGCGCCGCCCTGTCCCGCGATGGCCTGTCTTATGAAGACGCACGCGAGCAGGTACGCCGTGAAATGATCATCAGCCGTGTGCGTCAGCGTCGGGTCGCCGAGCGCATCCAGGTCACCGAGCAGGAAGTGAAGAACTTCCTCGCCTCCGACCTTGGCAAGATGCAGCTGTCGGAAGAACTGCACCTGGCCAACATCCTGATTCCTACCCCGGAAAGCGCCAACTCCGAAGCGATTCAGGGTGCGTACCGTCAGGCGATGGAGGTTTACCAGCAACTCAAGCAGGGCGCTGATTTCACCCAACTGGCGATTGCCAAATCCGGCAGCGACAACGCCCTGGAAGGCGGCGACATGGGCTGGCGCAAGGCCGCTCAACTGCCACCGCCGTTCGACCGTGAACTGAGTGCCATGTCCGTCGGCGACATCACCCAACCTGCACGTACCCCTGGCGGTTTCATCATCCTCAAGCTGCTGGAAAAACGCGGCGGTGGTAATCAGACCCGTGACGAAGTCCACGTTCGTCACATCCTGATCAAGCCGAGCGAGATCCGCAGCGAAGCAGAAACCAAGCGCCTGGCACAGAAACTCTACGAGCGCATCGAATCGGGTGAAGACTTCGCCGAACTGGCGAAGACCTACTCCGAAGACCCAGGCTCCGCCCTCAACGGCGGCGACCTGAACTGGATCGATCCGAACGCGCTGGTACCGGAATTCCGTACCGTGATGAACAACACCCCTCAAGGTCAGTTGTCCAAGCCGTTCAAGAGCCCGTACGGCTGGCACGTCCTGGAAGTCCTTGGCCGTCGCGCCACCGACAGCACCAGCCAGGCTCGCGATCAACAAGCGATGACCGTGTTGCGTAACCGTAAGTACGACGAAGAGCTGCAAACCTGGTTGCGTCAGATCCGTGACGAAGCCTACGTTGAAATCAAGCTCCCTGGCGTCGACCAGGCGTCGAAGTGAAACCCAGACGTTTCGCTCTGACACCCGGCGAACCAGCCGGCATAGGTCCCGACCTGTGCCTGCTGCTCGCCTCGCACGCCCAGCCATACCCCCTGATAGCCATCACCAGCCGCGACCTGCTCCTTGAGCGGGCCGCGCAGCTGGGTGTGGTCGTTGATCTGCTGAGCGTCAGCCACGGGCACTGGCCGGACGTTCCCGCGCCCGCCAACAGCCTGTACGTCTGGGATACACCGCTCACGGCCCCGGTCGTTGCAGGTCAACTGGACCCGGCCAATGCCGCCTTTGTCTTGCAAACCCTGACCCGCGCGGGCCAGGGCTGCCTGGATGGCGACTTTGCCGCAATGATCACCGCCCCGGTGCACAAGGGCGTGATCAACGAATCCGGGATCGCCTTTTCCGGGCATACCGAGTTCCTGGCCGACCTGACTCACACCCCCCAAGTGGTGATGATGCTTGCCACCCGTGGCTTGCGCGTCGCCCTGGTGACCACTCACCTGCCGCTGCGAGAGATTGCCGACGCAATCACCCCGGAGCGCCTGGAGCGGGTCACGCGGATCCTGCACGCCGACCTGCAACACAAATTCGGCATCGCCCAGCCCCGCATCCTCGTCTGTGGGCTCAACCCCCACGCGGGCGAAGGCGGCCACCTGGGCCATGAAGAAATCGATATCATCGAACCCACCCTTGAGCGTCTGCGCGGCGAAGGCATGGACCTGCGTGGTCCCCTGCCCGCCGACACTCTGTTTACCCCCAAATATCTGGAGCACTGCGATGCAGTGCTGGCGATGTACCACGACCAGGGCCTGCCGGTGTTGAAGTACAAAGGCTTCGGCGCGGCAGTCAACGTGACCCTGGGCTTGCCGATCATCCGCACGTCAGTCGACCACGGCACCGCCCTGGACCTGGCTGGCAGCGGAAAAATCGACACCGGCAGCCTGCAAGTCGCCCTGGAAACCGCCTACCAGATGGCCGAGACCCGTTTATGACCGAGCATTACCAACACCGGGCGCGCAAGCGCTTCGGCCAGAACTTCCTGCACGACGCCGGCGTAATCGACCGCATCCTGCGCTCCATCCACGCCAAGGCCGACGACCGCCTGCTGGAAATCGGCCCGGGCCAGGGCGCCCTGACCGAAGGCCTGCTCAACAGCGGCGCGCAGCTTGATGTCGTGGAACTGGACAAAGACCTGATCCCGATCCTCAACCAGCAGTTCGCCGGCAAGAGCAACTTCAACCTGCACCAGGGCGATGCGCTGAAGTTCGACTTCAACAGCCTGAACGCCGCGCCCAACAGCCTGCGGGTGGTTGGCAACCTGCCATACAACATCTCCACGCCGTTGATTTTCCACCTGCTTAACAACGCCGGGATCATTCGCGACATGCACTTCATGCTGCAAAAAGAAGTGGTCGAGCGTCTGGCGGCGGGTCCTGGTGGCGGCGATTGGGGCCGCCTGTCGATCATGGTCCAGTACCACTGCCGGGTCGAACACCTGTTCAACGTCGGCCCTGGCGCGTTCAACCCGCCACCCAAAGTCGACTCGGCTATCGTGCGCCTGGTGCCCCACGCAGTACTGCCGCACCCGGCCAAAGACCACCGCCTGCTGGAGCGGGTTGTTCGCGAAGCCTTCAACCAGCGTCGCAAGACCCTGCGCAACACCCTCAAGGCCTTGCTCAGCAACGCTGAAATCGAAGCCGCCGGCGTCGATGGCAGCCTGCGCCCGGAACAGCTCGACCTGGCAGCCTTCGTGCGCCTGGCCGATCAGTTGGCAATCCAGCCCGCGCCAGCCGCTGAGTAACTCAGAGCCCCTGTAGGAGCCAGCTTGCTGGCGATGGCGTCGGCAAAGTCGACAGATCCACTCGCTGGCAACCCAGCTCCTACAAGGCAGACCAGATCGTTCTCCTGTCCTCGGCCACAGCATCTCTGGCCTACAGCCTGCCAGTTGGCCTAGACTGATCACCTCTCGCGTTAGGTAATCTGCGCTTTTGCTTTTAAGGCCTTCTTGCATGTCCGATCCTCGTTATCAGGTCGACGTCAGCGTCGTCACTCGCTTTCTGGCAGAACAGTCGCAACCCGAGCAGAACCGTTTCGCCTTCGCCTACACCATCACCGTGCACAACAACGGCTCGCTACCGGCCAAGTTGCTCTCGCGGCACTGGGTGATTACCGATGGCGACGGCCATGTCGAAGAGGTTCGTGGGGCGGGCGTGGTTGGCCTGCAACCGTTGATCGCTGCCGGCCAGAGCCACACCTATAGCAGCGGCACCGTAATGACCACCCGCGTGGGCAACATGCAGGGCAGTTATCAGATGCTCGCCGAAGACGGCAAACACTTCGACGCCATCATCGCACCCTTCCGCCTGGCGGTGCCCGGAGCCCTGCACTGATGGCGACGTATGCCGTCGGTGATCTGCAGGGCTGCCTCGAGCCCCTGCAGTGCCTGCTCAAGCAGGTCGCCTTCGATCCGCAGACCGATCGCCTGTGGCTGGTCGGCGATCTGGTCAACCGTGGCCCGCAGTCGCTGGAGACCTTGCGCTTCCTCTATAGCATCCGCCAGTCGCTGGTCTGTGTGCTGGGCAACCATGACCTGCACCTGCTGGCCGCCGGGAACAATATCGAGCGCCTGAAGAAAGCCGACACCCTGCGCGAAATTCTCGAGGCGCCGGACGGCAAGGAGCTGCTTGAGTGGCTGCGCCAGCAAAAGCTCCTGCACTATGACGAAGTCCGCGACATGGCGCTGGTGCATGCCGGCATCCCGCCACAGTGGTCCTTGCGCAAGGCCCTCAAGTGCGCCGCCGAAGTCGAGGCTGCCCTGCGCGACGACAACCTGCTCGTCCCTTACCTGGATGGCATGTATGGCAACGAGCCGGCCAAATGGGACAGCGACCTCAAAGGCGTGACCCGCCTACGGGTGATCACCAACTACTTCACCCGCATGCGCTTTTGCACCAGCGAAGGCAAGCTTGACCTCAAGGGCAAGGAAGGCGCCGACACTGCGCCGCCCGGCTACGCCCCCTGGTTCAAGCACAAGGATCGCAAGACGCGCGGCCTGAAGATCATTTTCGGTCACTGGGCCGCACTCGAAGGCCGGTGCGACGAGCCCGGCGTCATCGCCCTCGATACCGGTTGCGTCTGGGGCGGCGCCATGACCCTGCTGAACATCGACACCGGCGTACGCCTGAGCTGCCAGTGCGACGAGCACGGCCATATCGCGCTGCCAGTCGCCCCACCTACCCCCGAACCATTGTCGGCCAGCATCAAGCGCTAGGCTGCGCTATCAGTCTGGCCACAGGAGCCCGCCATGAGCGAATTCAAACGTATCCCCCCCGAACAAGCCCAAGCCCTGCGTGAACAAGGCGCCGTGCTGGTCGATATCCGCGACCCCGCGACCTACGCCGCGCTGCACATCAGCGGCTCCACGCACCTGGACAACCACTCCATCTCGGACTTCATCCGCGCCGCCGACCTCGACGCGCCAACGGTGGTGGTCTGCTACCACGGCAACTCCAGCCAGGGCGCTGCCGCCTACCTGATCAGCCAGGGGTTTTCCGACGTCTACAGCATGGACGGTGGCTTCGAGCTGTGGCGTACGACTTATCCTTCGGAAACCACGAAAAGCAGCGACGAATAATTTTTTTCAACGCTCCAGCCCACGTCCCCCGTGGGCTGACGAACGGTCGCACACAACAAATTGCGCATTGCTCCTTTACCTCCCGGATTACCAACTATCCTTAGCCTCAGGCCATCCAAAACAGGGGAGAGCCGGTACACCGGCGAGCGGGTCATCGGGAGTAGCTTTCAGGGTTGATAGCTTTGAAGGTGTTCTGGGGGGGTAAAAAGCAGCTGAAATTGCGGCTGCTGACCAGCATCGACTGAATGATCCGGCGTCGGCTCCACGTATCGAGCGAGGTGACGTCATGAGTATCTTTAGCCACTTCCAACAACGCTTCGAGTCCACACGCCAGGAAGAACTCTCGCTGCAGGAGTACCTGGAACTCTGCAAACAGGACCGCAGCGCCTACGTTTCCGCCGCCGAGCGTCTGCTGCTGGCAATCGGTGAACCCGAGTTGCTGGACACGTCGACCAACTCGAGGCTGTCGCGCATTTTTTCCAACAAGGTGATCCGACGCTACCCGGCCTTCGAGGACTTCCATGGAATGGAAGAATGCATCGACCAGATCGTCTCCTACTTCCGCCACGCCGCGCAGGGCCTGGAAGAGAAGAAACAGATCCTCTACCTGCTCGGCCCCGTTGGCGGCGGCAAGTCGTCCCTGGCCGAAAAGCTCAAACAACTGATCGAGAAAGTGCCCTTCTATGCCATCAAGGGCTCTCCGGTATTCGAGTCGCCACTGGGGCTGTTCAACGCCACCGAGGACGGCGCGATCCTGGAAGAAGACTTCGGCATTCCACGGCGCTACCTGAACACCATCATGTCGCCCTGGGCGACCAAACGGCTGGCCGAATTCGGCGGTGACATCAGCCAGTTCCGCGTGGTCAAGCTCTACCCTTCGATCCTCAACCAGATCGCGGTCGCCAAGACCGAGCCGGGCGATGAAAACAACCAGGACATCTCGGCACTGGTGGGCAAGGTCGATATCCGCAAACTCGAAGAATTCCCGCAAAACGACGCCGACGCCTACAGCTACTCGGGCGCCCTGTGCCGGGCCAACCAGGGCCTGATGGAATTCGTCGAAATGTTCAAGGCGCCAATCAAGGTCCTGCACCCACTGCTGACCGCCACCCAGGAAGGCAACTACAACAGTACCGAAGGCTTGGGCGCGATTCCGTTTACCGGGATCCTGCTGGCGCACTCCAACGAGTCGGAGTGGCACACCTTCCGCAACAACAAGAACAACGAAGCCTTCATCGACCGGATCTACATCGTCAAGGTGCCTTACTGCCTACGGGTCAGCGATGAAGTGAAGATCTACGACAAGCTGCTGTTCAACAGCTCCCTGGCCAAGGCTCACTGCGCCCCTGACACCCTGAAGATGCTCGCCCAGTTCACCGTGCTCTCACGCCTCAAGGAGCCGGAAAACTCGAACATCTACTCGAAAATGCGGGTGTACGACGGCGAAAACCTCAAGGACACCGATCCGAAGGCCAAATCGATCCAGGAGTACCGCGACACCGCCGGTGTCGATGAAGGCATGAACGGTCTTTCGACCCGGTTCGCCTTCAAGATCCTGTCGAAAGTCTTCAACTTCGACCCGCACGAAATCGCCGCCAACCCGGTGCACCTGCTTTACGTGCTGGAACAGCAGATCGAGCAGGAGCAATTCCAGGCCGAAACCCGCGAACGCTACCTGCGCTTCCTCAAGGAATACCTGGCGCCGCGCTACATCGAGTTCATCGGCAAGGAAATCCAGACCGCCTACCTGGAATCCTACAGCGAGTACGGGCAAAACATCTTCGACCGCTACGTGCTGTACGCGGACTTCTGGATTCAGGACCAGGAATACCGCGACCCGGAAACCGGCGAGATCCTCAACCGCGTCGCCCTGAACGAAGAACTGGAGAAAATCGAAAAACCGGCAGGCATCAGCAATCCGAAGGATTTCCGCAACGAAATCGTCAACTTCGTCCTGCGTGCCCGGGCCAACAACAACGGCAAGAATCCGACCTGGCTCAGCTACGAGAAGCTGCGGGTGGTCATCGAGAAAAAAATGTTCTCGAACACCGAGGACTTGCTGCCGGTCATCAGCTTCAACGCCAAGGCCAGCAAAGAGGACCAACAAAAGCACAACGACTTCGTCACACGGATGGTCGAGCGCGGCTATACCGACAAACAGGTACGACTGCTCTCCGAGTGGTACCTGCGGGTCAGAAAATCACAATAACCCGCTGCCGGTCAGACCGGTTGTCGTTAGCCAGAGGCCTGTCTACGCATTTTCTGTTACACAGGCCTCTGGAAGGTGTTCGAAAGTCGGTAGCGAGGTACAGGCAGCACCCTGAGCGCTTGGGGGAGCGTGAAACGTCCCTTGGCCTGAGTCCATGCTGCGTCACCGCTCGCCCCTTTCAGGACAGCTTCTAAGGAGCAGTCATGAGCTATGTGATCGACCGACGTCTCAATGGCAAGAACAAGAGCACGGTAAACCGTCAGCGGTTTCTGCGGCGTTATCGTGATCACATCAAAAAGGCCGTCGAAGAGGCGGTGAGTCGGCGTTCCATCACTGATATGGAACACGGCGAGCAGATCAGCATTCCCGGTCGCGATATCGACGAACCGGTGCTTCATCATGGTCGTGGTGGCAAACAGACCGTGGTGCATCCGGGCAACAAGGAATTCACCAGCGGCGAGCATATTGCCCGTCCACCAGGCGGTGGCGGCGGCAAAGGCCCGGGCAAGGCCGGCAACTCCGGCGAAGGCATGGATGAGTTCGTGTTCCAGATTACCCAGGAAGAATTCCTCGAATTCATGTTCGAGGACCTGGAACTGCCCAACCTGGTCAAGCGCAACCTGACCGGTACCGACACCTTCAAGACCGTGCGAGCCGGCATCAGCAACGAAGGCAACCCGTCACGAATCAACATCATCCGCACCCTGCGCTCAGCCCATGCCAGGCGTATCGCCCTGTCCGGCAGCAGCCGGGCAAAACTGCGCGACGCCAAGGAAGAACTGGCGCGACTGAAGCTGGAAGAACCCGACAACTTCGGCGATATCCAGGAAATAGAGGCAGAAATCGAGCGCCTGAGTGCGCGCATTCACCGCGTACCGTTCCTGGACACCTTCGACCTCAAGTACAACCTGCTGATCAAGCAACCCAACCCCAGCTCCAAGGCGGTGATGTTTTGCCTGATGGACGTATCCGGCTCCATGACCCAGGCGACCAAGGACATCGCCAAGCGCTTCTTCATCCTCCTTTACCTGTTCCTGAAGCGTAACTACGACAAGATCGACGTAGTGTTCATCCGCCACCACACCAGTGCCCGGGAAGTGGACGAAGAGGAGTTTTTCTACTCCAGGGAAACCGGCGGCACCATCGTATCCAGCGCCTTGAAACTGATGCAGGAGATCATGGCCGAGCGGTATCCCAGCAACGACTGGAACATCTACGCCGCCCAGGCCTCCGACGGCGACAACTGGAACGATGACTCACCGATCTGCCGCGACATCCTGATCAACCAGATCATGCCATTTGTGCAGTACTACACTTATGTGGAGATCACCCCACGCGAACACCAGGCCCTGTGGTACGAATACGAGCGTATCGCCGAAGCCTTTTCCGACACGTTTGCCCAGCAACAGCTGGTTTCGGCCGGGGATATCTATCCGGTCTTCCGTGAACTCTTCCAGCGCAGGTTAGTGACATGACCGCCAAAGAGCAGAAGCGCCAACCCATCTCCACCGGCTCTGAATGGACATTCGAGCTGATCCAGGCCTACGACCGCGAAATCAGCCGTATTGCGGCCCGCTATGCGCTGGACACCTATCCCAACCAGATCGAGGTGATCACCGCCGAACAAATGATGGACGCCTACGCCTCCGTCGGCATGCCCCTGGGCTACCACCACTGGTCCTATGGCAAACATTTCCTCAGCACCGAAAAATCCTACAGCCGTGGCCAGATGGGGCTGGCCTACGAAATCGTGATCAACTCGGACCCCTGCATCGCCTACCTGATGGAAGAAAACACCATCTGCATGCAGGCATTAGTGGTGGCCCACGCCTGCTACGGCCACAACAGCTTTTTCAAGGGCAACTACCTGTTCCGCACCTGGACCGATGCCAGCTCGATCATCGATTACCTGGTGTTTGCCAAGCAGTACATCATGCAATGCGAGGAGCGCCATGGTATCGACGCCGTCGAGGACCTGCTGGACTCCTGCCACGCCCTGATGAACTACGGCGTCGATCGCTACAAACGCCCCTACCCGATCTCGGCGGAGGAAGAACGGCGCCGCCAGAAGGATCGTGAAGAACACCTGCAAAAGCAGATCAACGACCTGTGGCGCACCATCCCCAAGGGCGCCGACAAGTACAGCGAGAAAGACAACGCGCGTTTTCCCGCCGAACCCCAGGAGAACATCCTGTATTTCATCGAGAAACACGCGCCGCTGCTGGAGCCCTGGCAGCGGGAAATCGTGCGCATCGTGCGCAAGATCGCCCAGTACTTCTACCCACAACGCCAGACCCAGGTGATGAACGAAGGTTGGGCGACGTTCTGGCACTACACCTTGATAAACGACCTGTATGACGAGGGCCTGGTCACCGACGGTTTCATGATGGAGTTCCTCACCTCCCACACCAGCGTGGTTTACCAGCCGGGGTTCGACAGCCCGTACTACAGCGGGATCAACCCCTACACCCTGGGATTTGCCATGTACCGCGACATCCGGCGCATGTGCGAAGAACCCACCGAGGAGGATTACCGCTGGTTTCCGGACATCGCCGGGACCGACTGGCTGTCGAGCATCAAGTTCGCCATGAGCAGCTTCAAGGACGAGAGTTTTATCCTGCAGTACCTGTCGCCCAAGGTGATCCGCGACCTGAAACTGTTCAGCATCCTCGATGACGACCAGAAGGACGACCTGCTGGTGCCCGCCATCCATGACGAAGACGGTTACCGGACCATCCGGGAAACCCTGGCCGCCCAGTACAACCTGGGCAACCGTGAACCCAACGTGCAGATCTACAGCATCGACCGCCGCGGCGACCGCTCGCTGACCCTGCGCCATCAACAACACGATCGCAAACCCCTGGGAGAATCCACCGAGGAAGTGCTCAAACACCTGCACCGCTTGTGGGGCTTCGATATTCACCTGGAAACCCTGCAAGGCGATCAGGTCATGAAAACCCACCACGTCCCGCCCAAATCGGAGCACAGCGAGGGCGACTACGGCCGGCTCGACCTGGCCGTCATTCATCTTTGAAACCAACCTGGCCTCCGTTGGCTCGATGCAAGGGTTATCCTGTCGAGCTAACGGAGGTTTTTTTTATGCAGATTTATAAAGTCGGCGGCGCCGTGCGGGATCGCCTGCTCGGCAAACCTGTAACCGATATCGACTGGGTCGTGGTGGGTGCCAGTACCGAAGAAATGCTCGCCAAGGGCTTTCGCCCAGTCGGCGCTGATTTCCCGGTGTTCCTGCACCCCAGGACGGGGGAGGAATATGCCCTCGCCCGTACCGAACGCAAGAGTGGGCGCGGGTACGGTGGGTTCACGTTTCACGCCAGCCCCGAAGTGACCCTGGAAGAAGACCTGATTCGCCGGGACCTGACGATCAATGCCATGGCCGAAGACGATCACGGCCAATTGACCGACCCCTACCACGGTCAACGCGACCTCCAGGCCCGCGTACTGCGCCACGTTTCCCCCGCGTTCGCCGAAGATCCCCTACGAGTCCTGCGGGTTGCACGTTTCGCCGCCCGTTATGCCGGACTCGGTTTCACCGTAGCCCCAGAGACTCTGGAGCTGATGCGCCAACTGAGCGAATCCGGCGAATTGCAGGCATTGACCGCTGAACGCAGCTGGAAGGAAATTTCCCGCGCCCTGATGGAAGAGCAGCCCCAGGTGTTCATCCAGGTGCTACGCGACTGCGGCGCACTGAAGGTTTTGCTGCCGGAGATTGACGCGCTGTTTGGCGTGCCCCAGCCCGAAGTCCATCACCCGGAAATCGACAGCGGCGTGCATACCTTGAGCGTCCTGCAGCAGGCCGCCCAACACCAACAACCGCTGACCGTGCGCTGGGCCTGCTTGCTGCACGATCTGGGTAAAGGCCTGACCCCACAAGACGAGTGGCCCCGACACATCGCCCATGAACACAAGGGGCTGAAGCTGATCAAAGCGGTCAACACCCGCTTCAAGGCTCCGCGTGACTGCCAGGAACTGGCAATGCTGGTGGGCGAGTACCACACCCACGGCCACCGCGCACTGGAGCTGAAGCCCTCGACCTTGCTCGAGTTGCTGCAAAGCTTTGACGTTTATCGGCGCCCGCAGCGCTTCGAAGAGTTCATCGTCGCCTGCGAGATGGACGCTCGCGGGCGCAAGGGCCTGGAGCAAAGAAGTTATCCACAGGCGGACTACTTGCGTGGCGCAGCGACCGCCGCTCGCAACGTGGCGGTGCAACCATTGCTGGAACAGGGATTCAAGGGCCCGGAACTGGGCGAAGCGCTCAAGCGCGAACGGCTCAAGGCGCTGAAAGCCTACAAAGAGACGGCATCAGTCTGAAAAACATCGCGGGCAAGCGCGCTCCCACAACGGGCTACATCACACCTGTGGGAGTGGGCTCGCCCGCGATGGGGCCACCTGATCAGAGCAAGTTCAAAGGCGTCAGCGACTCACCGCGCCATTCGAAGGCCACCGGCGCCAGCACCTGATCAATCTGCGCTTCAGCCCACAGCGTCGCGAAGCTTTTTCCCGCCCCCGGATGCACCCGATCCGGGGCAATCAGCGACAACGGCCACAACACAAAGGCATTCTTCAGAATTTCGGCACGCGGCAGAATCAAACCGTCAAAGTTGCCCACCAGATCGCCGTACAACAACACGTCGATGTCCAGCGGCAAACCCTTGCGATCCGGCGCGTAACGGCCGTTGTCGGCCTCGATGAATTTCAAGCGGCGATCCAGTTCGATCAACGGCAGATCGGTAAACGCCGACACCACAAAGTTGAAAAACGGCCCGCTCTTGATCCCCACCGGCTGGCTTTCGAACACCGCCGAGCAGCGCATATCCACCAGAAACCCACTCAGCGCTTCCAGCCCCGCCAACAAATGGGTTTCACGCTCGACATTGCTGCCCAGCCCAAGAAAAACCTGAGTTAGCGACATCCGCGCTCGATCTCCACGCCCACGCCGGTAGCCGCCGGAACGGCCCCTGGCTTGGTCAGCTTGAGACGCATCCAGGTAATCTTGAATTCGCTCATTAACACTTCGGCCAGGCGCTCGGCAAAGGTCTCCACCAACTGGAACTGGGCCTGTTCGGCAAATGCCTGGATACGCGTCGAAACACTGGCGTAATCGAGCGCCAGGGTCAGGTCATCACCGGCTGCTGCCGGGCGATTGTCCCAGGCAAAGCTCAGATCAAGACGCAGGCACTGACGGATGCCGCGCTCCCAGTCGTAGGCACCGATCACCGTGTCGACTTCCAGGCCCTCGATAAACACTCTGTCCAAGCACTTTTCTCCGCAGCACGACAAGGGCGCAATGCGCCGTTAGAATCAGGGCGTCCTCGCCCGGAATAGTTAGCATGTTTTGGTCACTGGCGATTTTCGCCTACCTGCTTGGCTCGCTGTCCTTCGCCATTTTGCTCAGCCGCCTGACCGGTAACCCCGATCCGCGAATGAGTGGCTCGGGTAATGCCGGCGCCACCAACATGTTACGCCTGGCGGGAAAAAAACTCGCGGTCCTGACGTTGCTGGGCGACCTGTGCAAAGGCCTGCTACCGGTTTTACTGGCGGCCATCGCCGGACTGTCGATCCAACAACAGGCTTGGGTCGGCATCTGCGCCGTCATCGGCCACCTGTTCCCGCTGTACTTCCGCTTTCGCGGCGGCAAAGGCGTGGCTACCGCCGCCGGCATGCTGCTGGGGCTCTACCCTCCTGCCGCACTCCTGGCCATTGGTGGCTGGCTGCTGACCTTCTACCTGACCCGCACCAGCTCGCTGGCGGCGTTGATTGCCACACCCCTGACCCTGCCATTGCTGGCCTGGCAGGAGCCGGCAGCGCTGCTGCCGATGAGCGTCCTGACGATCCTGATCGTCTGGCGCCACCGCGGCAATCTACGCGACCTGTTTGCCGGGCGCGAACGGCATTTTTAACCCCGCCCCCTGAGCCACATTCACGAACCCCGGCTTACAACGCAGACAATTGCTCCATCGGCCAACGTGCCTGCACGCTGATCGCCAGGCTTTCGTGCTGCCCGGCCTGCAGACGCTGACAGCCGGCAAAAGCGATCATCGCGCCGTTATCGGTGCAGAACTCCGGGCGGGCGTAGTAAACGTCGCCCTTCATGTCACCCAGCATTTTCTCCAGGGAAACCCGCAAAGCCTTGTTTGCACTGACGCCGCCAGCGATCACCAGACGCTTGAGACCCGCCTGTTTCAAGGCGCGCTTGCACTTGACGGTCAAAGTCTCCACCACCGCCTGCTGGAAGGCCAGCGCGATGTCGCTACGAGTCTGCTCGCTGTCGTCCCCAGCACTGACGCACTGCTGCCAGGTGTTCAGAGCAAAGGTTTTCAGGCCACTGAAGCTGAACGCCAGGCCCGGTCGGTCACACATCGGCCGCGGGAAGGTGAACCGCCCCGGCACACCCTGCTCTGCCAGACGAGCGATTTCCGGACCGCCGGGGTAATTGAGCCCCATCATCTTCGCCGTCTTGTCGAATGCTTCACCCGCGGCATCGTCGAGGGTCTCGCCCAACAACTCGTATTGACCGATCGCATCGACCCGAACCAGCTGCGTATGCCCACCGGAGACCAACAAAGCGACGAACGGAAATTCAGGCGGTTGTGGCTCCAGCATCGGTGCCAGCAAATGCCCTTCCATGTGGTGCACGCCGAGGGCCGGAATGCCCCAGGCAAACGCCAGCGCCTGGGCGCAGGAAGCGCCCACCAGCAGAGCACCCACCAGGCCAGGACCCGCGGTGTAGGCGATCGCGTCGATCTCGGTCGGCACGCAGTCCGCCTCGGCCAAGACCTGACGGATCAAGGGCAGCATGCGCTTGACGTGATCCCGTGAAGCCAGCTCCGGCACCACGCCACCATAGGCGCGGTGCAGGTCGATCTGGCTGAACAGTGCATCGGCCAGCAGGCCTTTTTCACTGTCGTAGAGTGCGACGCCGGTTTCGTCGCAGGACGTTTCTAATCCCAGTACTAGCATGGGTTTGCGCCTTGTTTAGGCTAAATTCGAAGGCGCGCATAATAGTCGCCATGGGATGCCCCGACCAGCGGTTTTCGATCAGAGGCTTTGCATTCCGAGCGATGAGGGGTTAACATCCGCAACCCTTAAAAACCGACGTCTTCAAGTGCTCTTTTGCCGCGAGGATGTTGACCCCGGTAATGAATGAAGGTAGCTCTGGATGCCAGCCGTCAAAGTAAAAGAGAACGAACCCTTCGACGTAGCTCTGCGTCGTTTCAAGCGCTCCTGCGAAAAAGCCGGTGT
>Ga0067045_1029817_pt1 | contig 18245 bp, 19 predicted proteins | sample TerdegcTABiofilm_FD_59184 | JGI IMG/M metagenome (GOLD analysis project Ga0067045, IMG submission 59184) | Combined Assembly of (Gp0054472, Gp0054536) Wastewater bioreactor microbial communities from Singapore -Terephthalate degrading... | reverse complement strand
CTTTACGAATAATCAATCCTTGCTTCTTTAACTCTGCAATGCCAAGTTCTACACTTCTCCTTGAGATTCCAATTGACTCAGCCATTTTCTGTGTCGTAATTTCATGATCTTTTTTTATAAGTTCTAAAATTTTGCTTTGTGTTTCATTTATTCCGAAGTTTATTCCGAAGTTTTCCGAAGTTTTTCTGCGGAATAAAATTGTGAAAAAGCCTGTTATTATAAACTCCGGTTCAGGTATTCCAGCTTCTTTACAGGCTTCCTTCATCCTATTGATGCCTGTCCCCATTTTTTCTATATAGTGAATACGGTGCAATAAGGAAGCAATGGTGGGATTCCTCGTCATACTCCTCTTTCCGAAGTCCTCTAAAGTCATACCTTGAGGAAGGGAACCAGGGTTGCTGATTTCAACCCGGTCATCAAAAATCTCAATCATTACGTTAGCACCCTTTTCAAAATAATCCCTGTGGCAAACTGCATTGACAACCGCTTCCCTGATTGCTATTTCAGGTATCTCAAGAATCTCTTTCCTACGTATTTCTTTGATTTCATATCTCAAGTTTAAATGCTTCTTAAGAAATAAAATGGCTTCATCAATAACAGTAACCAAATCGCCAATCAAGTCTTTCCGGTCAAGAACTGCTATCTTTTCGGTCCCTTTATATAAAGCACATATCACTTGAGCCTGCGGAATATATTTCACCGGTTCATTTGAAAAAACAGCACTCCCGCATTCGTTAGATAAGCTTTTCCTTCTGTCTTCACACAGCAATCCAGATTGAGAAGCATATCTTCCGGAGGAAGAACATTACTTATTCCGGAAAGGCTCAGATATTTATTAAAGGCATTTCTGTCCAAGGAATCAGGTACTGTCGCCTCTGATTTTACAAGCTCGTCAAATCGTATCCGCCCCTCTGACTGTATAAAAGCAATAATTTCATTTCGACCAAGCTTTTAAGAATTCGGCCCTACTCTGAGAAAAAATCCCTTTGAGCAACTGTACGGCTTTTCTTTTCCTTCTGGCACTGACAGGATGATAATATTATTAAAAACATCAAGTTTTACAGTTAAGTCCGGTTGAATTTGTCTTAGCGTGTCCTGAATACGAGAACGGGCAGCATTACTGATATCAGTACCAATAATTTTGCCATTGTCATCAACACCTATAAATACACGTCCGCCGGATGCATTTGCAAAAGCGCATACTTCCTCCACAAGGCTCTTGTCCATACTTTCTTTGAATTCAACTTTATAGCTTTCACCCTCTTGCAGGATGATTTCAAGTTCAGTCTGTGTCATAAAATCCAACCTCAACTTTATTCGTTCATCAATTCCCTTGTGTAGAAATTGACATACATCTGCATCTGTCCGATATCTTGGTGAGTCAGTTTGCCAACCTTTAAGTCAATCAAAACAAAGCACTTTAAAATATAATTGTAAAACACAAGGTCGATATAATAATGTTCGCCGTCAAAGGTGATGCGTTTCTGCCTTGCCACAAAAGAAAATCCTCTGCCAAGTTCCAGCAGGAATTTCTGCAGGTGGTCAATCAGCCTTGTTCAATGTCTTTTTCATAAAGATTAGACGTCTGTTGCAACCCTAAAAACTCCAAAACATACGGATCACGAATTACATCTTTTGCATCAACACCTTTTTCAATCGTCTGAATTTCACCGCGTACACTTTCCTTATCCTGACTGGAAAGCAGACTCTGATAATAAAATGTATTGATTTGACGTTCAAGCTGCCTGGTGCTCCAGTTTGCTTTTGCACATTCGTCCAGATGAAATTCCCGCGCTTTTTCGTTTTCCACCTTCAAAAGAAGGCGATAGTGTGTCCAGCTTAAATTGGCACGCAGTGCGTTCCAATTTGGAAAAGCAATGTAAAAGGCACGCATGTTATTCAAATTGCGCAGTGTATAGCCTTTTCCAAATTCCTCAGTCAGCCTTTCAGACAAATATTTTAAAAGACCTTTTCCGTATTCAGCGCGTTCATTTTTCCCCTGCGCTTCGTATATTTGCTTACCAATATTCCAGTATGTTTCAACCATAACAAAGTTAACAGTGGCATAAACTTTCTGTTGGGCTTCAGCTACAGTATTTCGTATATTTTCATATACTGTCGTTTCTGATAAGTAATCCATAAACAACCCTCACTTATATATGGTAATATGTTAGTCTTCAACCAGCCCACAATATTATGGATTTACAACATTCACAGGTGTTCCTGCCAGGAATTTCTCTAAGTTATCTATTGCGATATCCATAAGACGTTTTCTGGATTCCTTGGGTGCCCATGAAATATGTGGTGTGATAATAATATTCTTGGCTTTTAATAATGGGTTATCACCTTTGATTGGTTCAGATGATACAACATCTACTGCTGCTCCTGCTATTCTGCCGCTGTTTAACGCCTCTGCCAGGTCTTCCTCTACAACCAGCGGACCTCTGGATGTGTTGATAAGCATTGCATTTTTCTTCATTTTGGCAATTGTATTTTTATTGATTATGCCTTTTGTACTTTCAAATAATGGGCAGTGCAAGCTGATGACATCGGATTCAGCCAATAGTTCATCCAATTCTACATATTTTAATGTATCACTTTCCAATGCTTTATTTTGATAACTGTCAAACGCCAATACTTTCATTCCAAAGGCTTGAGCAATTTTCCCTACTGTTTGCCCAATCCTTCCGAATCCGATAATTCCCATAGTTTTATCTGCCAGTTCAATCAGTGGATAGTTCCAAAAACACCAATCGGGATTGTTAGTCCAATCTCCCTTTTTGACTGCTTCACTGTGCTCCCATACATGGTGGCACATCTCCAACAATAATGCGAAGGCCATTTGGGCAACAGCTGTTGTTCCATAGGTTGGTATATTTGTTACTACTATACCTTTTTCCTTGGCAGCCTCTACGTCAACTATATTGTATCCTGTTGCCAATACCCCAATAAATTTTAGTTTTGGCATTTGGTCCAGTGCTTCCCTTGTTATCGGTGTTTTATTTACAAAAAGAACCTCGGCATCTTTGGCCCTTTCAATAATCTTATCCTGTCCACTGAGGTCGTAGGAAGTACGGTCATAAACTTTTAGGTCGCCAATTTTTTCTAATCCTTCCCAGCTTAAGTCTCCAGGGCTTAAAGTGTATCCATCCAGCACCACAATTTTCACACTATATCCCCCCTTGTATACGTATTAGTCCTCCCCATAGCAGACAACCGGCTATTCGCCGGTTGTCTTAATCCTTTACAGCTTTGTAACTTCTTCGATCCATCCGTATTTGTCTTCAATTGTACCGTACTGCAGCCCCGTTATTGTGTCAAACAGCTTCTGGGCTGTGGGACCGGTCTTATTGTCGTTTATCACTATCGTTTTACCCTTCCAGGTAAGCTCGCCAACAGGAGATATTACCGCAGCGGTACCTGCTCCGAATACTTCCTGGAGTTCGCCTTTCTCATGGGCGTCGTAGACTTCCTGAATGGTTATTCTTCTCTCAACCGCTTTGAGGCCCAACTCTTCCGCGATGTCGAGGACAGTCAGCCTGGTCCTGCCCGACAGGATGGTACCTCCCAGCGGAGGCGTAATAATCTCATCATTGATCTTGAAGAGTATATTCATGGTACCGACCTCTTCAATGTATTTCCGCTCCACCGCATCCAACCACAGCACCTGTGCAAAGCCTTCTTTTTTGGCCTCAACACCTGCCTTAAGGCTGGCGGCATAGTTGGCCGGGGTCTTGGCTTCACCCAATCCACCCTTAACAGCCCTGGCATACTGGTCTTCAACCTTAATCTTTACCGGGTTAAAGCCTGCAGCGTAGTAAGCTCCTACCGGCGAAAGGATTATGAACAGCTTGTATGTGTCTGACACCTTCACTCCCACATACGGGTCGGTTGCAATGATGAAAGGCCTGATATAGAGGGATGTTCCAAGTTTGCCCGGAACCCAATGCTTATCTATTTCTATGAGCTTCTTAAGCGCTTCAAGAAGAAAATCAACATCGACAGGCGGTATACAAACCTTTTCATTGGAATTGTTAAACCTCTTAAAATAGTCCTTTGGCCTGAAAAGAACAATCCTGTTGTCAACGGTTTTGTAAGCTTTCATACCCTCGAAGGTAGCCTGGCCGTAGTGCAGCACCATAGCCGACGGGTAGATGGGGAACTCGCCGTAGGGGACGATTCTCGGAGAATGCCATCCTTTACCGGTTTCATAATCCATAACGAACATATGGTCTGTAAAATACTGTCCAAAACCCAGCTTATCTTCGTCCGGCAGAGTACCCAGCTTTTCTGCCCTTTTAACCGCAATATCTACCATACTATGTCCTCCTTTTTATTAAAAATTTGCAATAACGCATACAAAAAATTTGAACAATATTATTATAGCATAAATTATTCCATGAAAGTACAAAAAATTTCCTTGCAGCTGTTTTTTCATTTTAACAGCTCCTTAAAATATTTGAATAATCTATAAACAATATTTGGTTCATATCTATTATATACATTTCTCAGTTCAATTATCAACATACCCATCTTAATTTCCCCCGGGGCCAGCCCGGATGCGGCGCACTAATGCAGACAAGCCGGAAAAGATATCCGGCTTGTCGCTTCCAAAACCGAGGAATCCAGCGGTCTGCATTTCAATCGAAGTATGCCTTATGCATCCCCTGATCAGGCCGTCTTGCCTCCTGCGGCATGCTTGCTGATCTTGTATAATCCTATGGTAACAATAGGCAGAGTGTAAAACAGGAAGAAGCCCCACGTGATGGTTCCGTAGCCTTTGGCTATGAGGCCGACCAGCCCGAATTGCGCTATTATGACGCCCATTATCAGCAATCCTAATGTGGTGCCCAGATTGACCGATTTGGGCAGCTCTTTGCCTTTTTCTTTATACACCGATTCAATTCGTCCGACAACGGCATTTATAAATCCTGCTCCGGTTTCAATCAAGGTGCCGAACAGTGTTATCTGGAATATCATAAGCAAGGCCTTAGACCCTATCTGGGTCAGTATGAAGTTTGTGGGGACCGTTGCCGTCGTAACATCCGGATAGTGGGATATCAGGCCCAGCAGCAGAAGTACGGCAGGAGCTATTGTTATAACTGCAGCCATTATGCCCGATATTATGGATTCTTTTCTGCTTTCAAGGGTGGTCAGGCTGAACAGCAAGGCCGGCACGCAGCCCAAGTTGTACCATGCGTACTTGAAGCCGTTTAATGCAAAGCCCGACTTGATCTCACCTGCCGCCAGATTGGCCGAAATGTTGCTGCCAAACTTGGTAAACAGAACGATTAGGAACAACACATAGACGCCATATAGTACAAACGACCAATAGGACAGAAATCTCTTAATGGCCTCGGACCCGTTAAATACCAACAGACCTACACCTACAAGCAGGCCAATAACCCCGAAGTAGAAATGGAGTCCGAATATCTCGTTCAGGATGCTCCCTGCGGCAGCCGCTATAACGCCCAATACTATTGCCATAAGAACCAGGTAGCAAATCTCAAACAATATCCAACCTTTGCCCAGCAGCTTCTGGAAGAGGGATCTGTAGTCATATACCTTGAAGACCCTGGCAAACTCAAAGGTGGCCGCACATACGGCAGCCCATACCAGCATTGACACCACCGTTCCCAACAGTCCGCCCAATGTCCCGTAGTTTAGGAAAAATTCCACCAGTTCACGGCCGGTACCGTATCCTCCGGCAATAACAACAGATTGCAGTATGATTCCGGGTATAAAATACTTTCTGAAGACATTGGATTGCATAAAACTCACATCTGCTCACTCCTTTTCAATGTAATTAATAGGCCCAAACTTTAGGATTGCATATATCAGACAGTCTTTATCCTCTATATCACCACCCCTTTGCTATCTGGAGCACTTCGTCCGGGATATCCCCGGCCAGGTAGTCCTTTATGGCTCCGTCGATTATATCTATTGCCCTGTCCATCTCTTCCTTTGTTATCACAAGAGGAGGCTGGACCCGTAGCACGTTGTTGGCGAAAAAGGTTAGTATAACGCCTTTCTCCCAGCATCTGTAACAGATCTTTGCCGCCGCCACCTTATCCTTTTCTCTTGTATCCCTGTCCTTTACAAGGTCAACGCCTATGGACAAACCCAGACCCCTCACGTCGCCGATAAGCGGGTATTTGTTCTTTAGCCCGATAAAACGTTCTTTAACGTACTCTCCCAGCGTTTTCGAATGTTCAATCAGGTTTTCATCCCTGATGACCTCTATGGTGGCAACTGCTGCGGCGCAGGAGCTGGGGCTTCCGGCGGTGGTAAACACATGTGCCGGGGCCTGCCAGGACTGCATTATCTCTTCCCTTGCCACGATGGCGCTCAGCGGCATACCCGACGCAATTGCTTTTCCCAGTATCACGGCATCGGGCTCAATACCGAAATGCTCTATGCCAAACCACTTCCCGGTCCTTCCAAATCCCTGCTGCACCTCTTCGCTGACGAACAGTATCCCATTGGCCTTACATATCTCATACAGCCTTTTCATATAGCGCTCGGGAGGCACCACAAGGCCTGCGTCGCCGGCTATGGGCTCCATTATCACCGCCGCCACCTCTTCTGCCGGCATATAATACTCCAAGGCAATCTCAAACTGTTTGAGACATTCAAGGCCGCAGGCGCCTTCCTTTTGGCCGAACGCACACCTGTAGCAGTCGGGATATGGTATATGGTGAATGTCGGGCAGTAGCGGACCAATCTTTCTTCTCATATTAAGGCTTAAGGCCGACAACGATATGGCGCCATAGGTTGACCCGTGATATGCCTGTATCAACGAAATTATTTTGCTCCTGCCGGTGTAAGACCTTGCAAGCTTAATCATCCCATCGTTTGCATCGGAGCCGGAAAGGCCAAAGGCCACTCTTTTCCTGTAGTTTCCCGGGGTAATCTGCGTGAGCTTCTGGGCCAGTTTTACCAGCGGCTCGTGATAGGTATAGACAGGGGTGTAATGGATGAAATTTTTTACCTGCTCAACAATCGCTTCAACAACCTTAGGGTGTGAATGGCCCACATTTAAAGCCCCTGCGCTGGATAACAAATCCAGGTATTCATTGCCGTCGATATCTTCGATTATTGCTCCATATCCTTTCTTGATTACGAGGGGAAAATACGGCATGCGCGACGAGGGAGATAAAACCTTTTCATCTTCTTTTACCAGATCCAAACTCTTTTTTACGTCCATCAAATGAACCCCCTTAGTTAGACTAGTTCATAGTTAATAGATCACAGATCACAGGTGCTAGCCACTGATAACTGGTCGCTAACCACTGGCAGCGGTGTGTCCCCTTTCCTTATAAATAAAAAAGAATTGTAACATAGTACAATTCTTCATTGTGCATTAATATATTTATTATTGTTTAATTAATATATTATTAAGTATTATAGTATTGTTTAATTTATATGTCAATGAATTTTTTCGACGTTTTTTATAAATCCATTATCCGCTTTATGCCTGGCTTTCTATTTTCAATACTGCATCGATAACCCTATCCGGCTCACAGGGGACTCTAAGACGGACAAAGTTTTTTCCGAGCCCCACAAAATCCCCTCCCGACTCGGTCAGGATGCCATTTTCCCTAAATCCCCCGCATAGGTCAAAATGGGGGTCCGGGTGTTTGAGAGTCATAATAGGTATTTTCAGATCCGTTTCGAGCACTGTCAGCTTCCGGCATGCCGACACTATCGATTTTTTAACGGCCTGTATCTTCTGTGTGCACCTATCGATAAAACCGCGGTCCTTAAGGGCCTGGATTGCCGCCCACTGCCCGAAAGTATTTACTGAAAACGGAGCATCTACTTTCGAATAATACCCGGAGATTGTTCTGCCCGTTACCAGGTATCCCACCCTTATGCCCGCCAAGCCGAAACCCTTTGAAAATGACCTTACGACCACAAGATTATCATGCCTGCTCACAAGTGAAATTGCGGAGTTTTTCCTTTCCATAAAATCCCCGTAAGCCTCATCAACTATTACACATATTCCCATCCGCCCTGCGCTTTCTACTATATCCTCCAGATCTGCGACGGGTATAACCTGGCCGGTAGGATTGTTGGGATTGTCAATATAAACAAGTCTATGCTCCCCGTTTAGAGCGGATTTCAGCTTATCTTTATCAAATCTGTAATTATCCTGCGGATCAAGGAGAACATATTCATAGCTTCCCCCGGCGCATTCTACGTCAACCATGAAGTCGGTAAACTGCGGACAGTAGCCCAGGACCCTTGCGTTGTTCTCTATGAATATCTTGTTGATCTTCTCTATTACTCCCATGGAGCCGCTGCCCAGTCTTATGTTCGATGTATCCAGTTCAGCCACGTCTCTCCAATATGATACGAGTTCTCTCTTAAGGCGTTCATAGGGAAAATCCGGGTATTTGTTTATATCTTCGATATTGAACAGGTGATACATCTGCTTTACCGTATCAGGGTAACCGAACGGGTTGGTGCCAAGGGCGCAGTCCACCCACCCCTGTTCATCTGCTGCGGATATCGATGGGCTATCACTATCATTCACGTAACTCATCCTTATAAACTTGTTGAGATGTCCTCTAACGCGCAAATTCATCAACAAATCCTCCAGTTTAATTATCATTAAATTTAATTAATATATACTACATGCAACTTTTGCGCCAAGTTGTCCAGATCCTATAAAGCCAGAGTTTCCGGCATTAGTAAATGCCTGCATAGATAAACCAAAGGCAGGCGGTGTAAACTATTTTTACACCGCCTGCCGGCTTTTCACCATTATTTCCCGCTTCTTAACCAGTTGTAAAACATTATTACATGTAAAATACCGTTACATTTACCCTTTCAATATGCGGTATATTGTAGGCCGTGAGACCCCAAGCAGTTCCGCCGCTTTCTTCTTATTGCCCCGGGTGTGCTTTAGCGCATCAAGCACCATCTGTCTGTTGACTCTCTTCAGCAGGCTCTTATTCATTATTGCGCTGTCGTCCATCCCAACCATACTCTCCATCTTCAAGTGCTGCTTCGTAATATAGTCTCCTTCGCAAATAAACAGGGCGCTTGCGATGGTATTCTCCAGTTCCCTTAGGTTTCCCGGCCAATCATGGTTTATAAGGATTTCCTTGGCTTCGGCTTCTATACCTTTTACATTTTTCTGCATCTTCCTGTTCAGTTTTTTTACGAAATGTTCGGCCAGAACCAGTATGTCTTCCTTTCTTTCCTTCAAAGACGGTATACCAATATAATGGACTCGAAGCCTGTAGTACAGGTCCTTTCTGAACTTGCCGCTGTTCACCATATCCTCAAGGTCCCTGTTTGTTGCTGCGATTATCCGTACATCCACATTGATGGGCCTGTTCCCACCTATCCTGGTAATGGACTTGGTCTCTACCACCCTTAACAGCTTCGCCTGAAGGTGCAGCTGCATCTCACCTATTTCATCCAGAAAAATTGTTCCTCCGTTTGCCAGCTCAAATTTGCCCTGTCGGCCTCCCTTTTGGGCCCCTGTAAATGCTCCTTCCTCGTAGCCGAACAGTTCGCTGTCGATAAGCTCGTTCGGAAAATTGGCACAGTTTATTGCGATAAAGGGCTCCGATCTTCTATGGCTGTGATTATGGATGGACTGAGCAAACAGCTCTTTTCCTGTCCCGCTTTCGCCTTGAATCAGAATATTCTCGCTGCTGGCGGCAAATATCTTTGCCAGCCTGATTTTTTCCTTAATTATGCTGCTTTGCCCAACAATATCAGAGAACTTAAAGGATGCCTGGTAGCCGGCTATGGTGCTTGCCAGTTTTGTGGACCGCTCTATCCCCCTAAAAATATCTATGGCCCCTTTAATACCGCCATTTTCATCAAACACCGGATATCCTGAGTTGATAAGGTGCACCATTTTGTTCCGGACATTTAAAAAATACTCGACATCAATTATGCTTTTCCCGCCTTTAAGGACCTCCGTTAAAAGAGGCTTTGTCCTGGAAAGGATGTCTATCCTTTTGCCTATCAATTCTTCCCTGGGGATATCAATTATCCTGCAGCACGAATTATTAACGAAAACAAGCCGGCCCGCTTCATCCACCACCGATATGCCCTCATCGACCGCATCAAGGCACCTCAGCAAAAAATTGTATTCATCTCCGTACTTCCTTGTATTTTCCCAATACTTTATCATACCACCGAATATCCTAGCCAGTGTATCGAAAGCAAAGCTCTCACTGCAATCCTTAAGCAAAACAGTACCCAGATAGTACTCTTTATCCAGCCCATCGGATTTACCGGGTTTATAGAAATACAGCCTGGTTTCGGCTGCCTGGCCGTCTTCACCGTAAAGCTCGATCGTTTGCTGAGCCTTCGAATCGTCGGGGTGCAAGTCCAATGCCGCTCCGGCAATATTCTCCATCAATATGCCTTCCGCAGCATCATAGCCGCTAACAACCCTTCTCTCCCCATCAAGCAAGAATATATATCCATCAGCGTTCATAACTGCGCCGGACATCAGTTCAAACCCATCCTTAATCACCTGGGTTTCCCCGGACAGGCAAAACTCACCCTTTGCATCATGTTTTATATATCGTGAAATTATGTCTTTCATACCCCTCACCCCCGAAAACCCTTATTACAACAACCACTTATAATCCTGACGGCAATCCAAAATATATTCTGCAAACACTGTCTCATCTTTTATCTGATAAATAAGCAAATAGCGCTTGCTTATTATCATCTTGCGGTATTTATTCGCAGGCAATACCGGATCTGAAAGCCATGAATTCCGTTCCGGGAAGCTCTCTAAAGATTTTGCTGCTTCTATTATTTCCGTCCGAAGTTTATCAGCGGCTTGAAGGCTTACCTGCGCCGTGAAACGCACATGCTGCATGAGCATATCCGTGGCGCTATCAGAAACAATAACCCGATACAGCTTATTTGCGTTTCCCATCGGCGACCTCTCTGATAGTTTTCTGCATAAGCCCATCCAACTCATCAATAGAAAAGCCTTTTTTGCCCGCCAGTCTGTCCTCTTCAACTGCAACGAGTGCCTCTCTTAGACGCAGCATGCTTTCGCGCCGTCTAAATGCCTCAATATCCATAACGACCAAATCACCCTCGCCATTCTTAGTCAGATAGACCGGTTCTCCTGTTTCTTTACAAAGCGTTGATATTTCATTATAGTTTTTACGAATTGCCGCAGATGGTTTTATCTTCATAACACAACCCTCCAGCGTTGTAGTATTTTATGATTATTATTACCTTATTATATACTTATATTACTACGTTCAATCCCTTATGTCAAAAGATGCTATCTTTATCTCTCACATATTTCACTGTATACTGCTATGGAATATTTCAAGCCCTAAGCTGTACTGGTCACTGGCCCTAAAATATAGAGCGCTTCCGGATGGAAGCGCTGCTCTAATATATTGGCGGGCATATTGTACTTATCCCAATTACTTTTTGGTCTTCAAGCGGGTTGTAAAACCTGTGGGGTATGTTTTCCCTTATGTAGATGCTGTCCCCTTGCTTTACCGTGTACTTCTCCTCTCCCAGATACAGTTCAATCATGCCCTGCAGAATAAAAATGCATTCGTCGGCTGCATGGACTATATAGTCTTCGCTGCTCCAGCTTTTGGGCTCCAATTGGTAATAGATTATCTCCATCTTCGGCTGAGCTTCTTTGTCCGATGCCATTGGCGTCAGGAATTCATAGGTAATGCTGCTGTTAGGCAAATCGAGCATTTTACGCCTGTCCGCCTGTATTAATACATGATCCTTATTGCTGCCGTTAGATAAAAAGGTATATATTGGTACTTCCAATGCCAGTGATATTTTTCTTAAGGATGAGAGCGAGGGTTCGATTATGTTCCTCTCCAATTGTGACAGGTAGCTAGCCGTCAGCTGAGTTTTTTCCGATAGGTCGTTCAACGTCATGCCCTTTGCTTGCCGTGTCTCCCTTATCTTTGGTCCTAGCAATGCCATACCTCCTTAGGGATTTATATCTTAACAAGTGTTAGTTTTCGTTCCGTTTCCCTGTTCCATAAATATTTTAGTCTTTATTATAATTTTTGTCAATTTGTGCTTGAATTAACGCAAATAATCCCCCGGATCTTTTTTTCGGGGGATTATTTGCGTCATTCCTTATTTTCTACAATATTTTTGAGCATTCCGGCAAACTCCTCCAGGCTGCTTGCACCGGTATCCCCTTTTCCCCGGGACCTTACCGACACTGTATCGCTCTCCATTTCCTTATCGCCGACAACCAGCATAAAGGGTATTTTCTCCATCTGTGCTTCCCTTATCTTGTATCCAACCTTCTCGTTTCTCAGGTCGGCCTCTACCCTGAATCCCAGCTCTGTCAGCCTTTCCCTGATACCTTCCGCATAACCGTTGTGTTTATCGGTGATCGGCAGGACCTTAACCTGCACCGGGGCCAGCCACGCCGGAAACGCGCCGGCATAGTGCTCGGTCAGTATTGCGATGAACCTTTCAATGCTGCCGAAGATAGTCCTGTGAATCATTACAGGCCTGTGCTTCTCCCCATCCGGGCCTACATATACAAGGTCAAACCTTTCCGGCATCTGGAAGTCAAGCTGTATTGTACCGCACTGCCAGGTACGCCCTATGCAGTCTTTAAGGTGAAAATCGATCTTTGGCCCGTAAAACGCGCCGTCCCCTTCGTTCAGCTTATAATCCATGCCCTTTGCCTCAAGGGCGTCCCTCAACCCTTTGGTGGCTCTTTCCCAGTCCTCATCGGAACCCATGGCATTCTCCGGTTTGGTTGAAAGCTCGACGTGGTATTCGAACCCGAATATGCTATATATATAATCGGTCAGTTCAATGACCCCGATTATTTCATCCTTGATCTGTGAAGGAAGCATATAAATATGGGCGTCATCCTGCGTAAAGCACCTGACTCTCATTAAGCCGTGGAGAGCGCCCGAGAGTTCGTGCCTGTGAACAAGACCCAGCTCCGCCACCCTTTGGGGAAGGTCCCTGTAGCTGTGCAGCCTTCTCCTAAAGAGCAGCATGCCCCCCGGACAATTCATCGGTTTGACTGCGTATCCGCCTCCGTCGATTTCGGTGAAGTACATGTTCTCTTTATAGTGGTCCCAATGGCCGGACCGGTGCCACAGGTCCTCATTCAGTATTATAGGAGTTTTTACCTCCTGGTAGCCCCTCTTTACATGTTCTTTCCTCCACAGGTCTTCCAGGATATTCCTTATGATCATTCCCTTCGGATGGAAGAACGGGAATCCGGGCCCTTCCTCCTGGATACTGAACAGGTCAAGCTCCTTGCCTATTTTCCTGTGGTCCCTTTTCTTGGCTTCCTCCAGGAGATTTAGATAGTCCTCAAGGTCCTTGCTCTTTTCAAAGGAGGTACCGTATATCCTCTGGAGCATTTTATTCTTTTCATCCCCCCGCCAGTAAGCGCCTGCCACGCTGAGCAGTTTGAAGGCCTTTATCCTTCCTGTTGATGGTGCATGGGGCCCGGCGCACAGATCGATGAACTCTCCCTGCTTATACACGGAGATCAATGCGTCCTCCGGCAGATCCTCAATCAACTGGACCTTGTAAATCTCTCCTTTGTCTCTGAAGTACCCGATTGCCTTATCTCTGTCCCATTCTTCCCTTACCAGGGAATAGTCTTCATCGACAACTTTCTGCATCTCCTTCTCAATCGCTTCCAGGTCCTCGGGGGTAAAAGCCCGATCCACATCGAAATCATAGTAGTACCCATCCTGTATGGCGGGTCCTATCGCAAGCTTCGCCTGCGGAAACAGCCTCTTGACCGCCTGGGCCAATACGTGCGAGGAGGTATGCCTGAACGCATCCTTACCGTCTTCATCGCTAAAGGTGAGTATGCTGAGCTCGCTGTCCTCGTTCAGGATAAAATCCAATTCTACCAGTCTGCCGTTGACACTCGCGATTATTGCCGCCTTAGCCAGATTTTTCCCGATGCTTTCTGCTACCTCTTTAACGGTAGTGCCCCTGTCATACTCTTTATATGAACCATCCTTTAGAAATACTTTGATTTTTTCCACTTCCATCCCCTCCGTTTTTGTTTTGCAAATAAAAATCCTCCCGCCCCATGCAAAAGCTAAGGACGAGAGGTTATTCCCGTGGTTCCACCCTAATGGACGCAAGTCCACTCATTACGGCTGTAACGGCGCCACCGTTTTTGCTTGTTTCGCAAACAGCTCCGGGGTGGTCTTCAATGGTACGGCCTGAGAATGCTTGCAGCCGGCGGCATCCTCTCTCTTAAGGTCCTCTCCCATCTACTCTTCCCTTCACAGCTTTTATCCTATTTTTTGTTATTATAATTCTATTTTCCCTAATTGTCAACCTTGTATTCACTCATGAAACAATATATATCACGATCGCCTGGGCTATCCCTATAAAGAAACCGATAACCGCACCCAGATACTCTATATGCTTCAGTTCACGGCTGGCCACAGACAGTATTATTCCCTCCAGCTTCGCGAGGTCGAACTGGTTGATCCTGCTCTCAACCATGCCCCTTAGGTTCATTTCCCCTGTCGCCTTGTGAATAACGTTCTCCACAAGCTCGTTTATTACAGTGTCTGCCTGCTGGTCTATAATATCGTTCACGTATTCCACGACCAGTTCCTTGATCGACATGGGTATTATACCCGGTATCTTGCCCTTTATTATTTCCCCTACCTTTTTCTTAATCGTTCCGATAATATCTCCACGGTTTTTCTCTGCTGCCAGGTTTACCACTATCTCCTCTATAGAGACCAGTTCCTTCTCCACAATCTCACCGATATTGCTTGCAATCTCCTGGCGCCTCCTCGGTATCAGACCCTGTATGGATACGTTCAGCAGCGGTATCCTTACAGGGTTTTGAGGCCTGAAAAGCATTCTTATGGCAATCCTGTTCGTGAACCACCCTATACCTGCCCCCACAACCGCCATTATCGCCGTTGACACTAACATAGCGCTTCCTCCCGGTGATTATATGTTACCTGATTGAGTATATCACATTAGCTCAAAAAAATAAAAGCACCGTCTAGGTGCTTTCGGATGTTTTATTCCTTTTCAATCGGTTTTTTGAGGCGGCACATTTCGCACCCATGGCACATAATCACCTTTTGATAAAAGACCTTCCGGACGGTATCCAGTACCTCTGAGTTTTCCGAGATCTGATTGCTGTGAAAAACTATCTTGGTAGGCGCAATGGTAATCAGCGAGCTAACCAGCAAATCATCATAGTTGATATTGTTTTCCAGTACTTCGCCTGCCAGGTCATCCAGAAGCTCGTTGCTTATTGTTCTTCCCTCTTCATCAATAAGTGTGTAGCTTCCGTCCTTGTTCTTCAAGATATTTACGGTACTAACCTTTGGTTCCTGTATCTCGACAAAGTATCTCAAAAGCTTGATAAACTCATTGTATTCCCTCTCCATGAGGTATTCTTCCACCGCTTTATCAACAGCTTCCTCCAGCTCTGTAACATATTCCTTCATCCGAAATCTTATGAAGCCGTCGATTATTATATTTGTGTTAAAGTCAAGGTAGTCGAGTACTCTTTGAAGTATCCTTGCCTTCCTGCTAAGCTTGTAGACACCGTTTTCATCGCTGTCGCTGCCTCTTGACCCTAGGGTCTTGCATGCAAAATCCAGTATTCTGACTCTTTCCTCATCGTTAAAATAGTAATAGTTTAAATCTATGCATTTTTTCAGAATGTTCTTTTCCATCTCTTCTATAATTATGTCGGATATAGCATTTGCTATATAGTGCTTAGAAATATAGATTATATCGTTAAAGGAAAATTTGCCCGTGGAGGCGCTGGATATACTGCAATCGAAGAAACGCAAATTCCCCTGATTTCTCTCGTTCAAACGCACATCAATGCCCTGCTTGCTAAGTATACTCAGCTCAGCTTGTAAACGTTCCTGTATAGTTTCTGTATTATCATTAATTCCAATGGAAATTAGGTCCACTAATTTTCACTCCCTTCAGTAAATATTATGCGTATACTAAAAATCCGATATACTGCAAGAAATCAGATACATTAATTACATATTAAAAAATTTCCACAACAGGAATTATTGAGCCTATATCAATCAGTGGTCCATCATACAAACGTTTTGGTTTTATCCGGTGTTCTTTCAAAAAATTATGAATTTGCTGCCAATCCGGGTGAGTGCCCGGGTCCCCGGCAAATACTATACAGTCTTTACTGATTCTACCGCAGCATCCGCCGATCAGTCCGTATTCAAATCCCTTAAGCTGCACACCTTCCGAACGGACAGTCAATACTTCAACGCCGGATTCTGATGCTGCCTTGGCGATGCCCTTATCAGAAGTGATTATGGTATTGGAAGCTATTATTGCCGTGGAACACTTGGTATAACCTTGCTTTACCTTTACCAGCAGCAGGTTGGCGTATTCAAACTCTCTTAGAGCGACAGGGTCTGCGCAGGTCGGGTTCAATATCACCTTCTCACCAATCGCTGCTATATTATATGCGGTGCTGCCTGGATAGTTGCTTGACAATTCGGTCTCCCCCTTTATTACCGTTACCCTGTATTCCCTCAAAGCATCCCGGAGATACCCGAACATTAGTGGTTCAACCACCAGCTTGCCGCCTCCCAGAGGACAGACGACCGCGTCCGGATGGTAGGATATTGCATCGTACAGCCTGGGATGCCTGACAGTCTTTATTACATTTATTCCATCCGATATAAGGTTCCTTTCAATCTCGTCGGGTATTCTGCCGTCAACAATGACAGCCCTTACCTTTTCCTCCGGGATATACCCCATGCCAATTTCACACATACTGCTCATCCCCTCCAGCTCCCATGCGCATAATATTTGCCACAATACCGATAACAAAAATTGCCCATGCATACGGATGCGATGGACACAATCTAGAGTACCCAAAAAGCACTAACCTTTATATGGTTAATATTCTAAGACTATTCTATACAAAAGAGGTTCACTCGTCACCCTTGCCCTGTCCCTTCTTTGTAGCAGCGAAGTATTGGTTGATAAGCTCATCAAGCTCCTTGCTCAAAGTCAGCAGCCTTTTCCTGTTAAGGTTCTCGATGTCTTTATTGATTTCAAGAGTGATTTGCCTCTTCAGCATATTTATTTTATCCCTTAGCTCATCCAAGCACCTTACCCCCTTGCCGGCTGTGTTTCTGCTACATATTATGGTTACACCATGCTGCTATTAATATTACATTTTTTTATGTTTTTTAGCCCCTGCCGGGTTTATTTCCTGACTTCGGCAGACAGCCCTAAATTCAGTTATCATTATGTATATTTTGACATTATTTTTCTAATCCCTTCCATTTTGTTGTTAAAATTATAAAAAAAACCAAAGAGCTATGGGCTCTTTGTATGTCAGATGTCCACGGTGCGGAAAGAGGCGGTAGGCACGGGCAATCAGGAAAGAGGTATAAAGAATAAGAGGCCCGAAAGCCTCTATATATGTGGCAGGGGCAGCAGGACTTGAACCCGCAACCAACGGTTTTGGAGACCGCTACTCTACCAATTGAGCTATACCCCTATGTTTGCCGTTCAATTTCATATTATACATTAAAGACTCTGGCGTTTCAAGTGCAAAAATATAGAACGGCACAACAAATACTGCCTATTGACACGTCTTCAAGCTTACCAGACCGTCTCACAATACTCTCTAGTTTCATCACAAAAAATCAATAGTATACATACAATTATACTGCAAAATCAAAACCATATACTATCCTCTTATAACGGTGGCTGTTAAAGCCACCGTTCTTTTGGTTGTTAACTTGCATAAAAAAAATTGTTTGAAATTTTACTTGCATTATTGTGTAGAAATTGTTACAATATTATCGAAGAAAGTTCGCTTTCTCATTCTTTAACCCTTTATATACTTACTCATTATAGACCCCTTTAACATATTTTTTGCCTCTCACTACTGAGAGGTTTCTATTTTTTCTGAAAATAATATATAATAGAATTAACAAACGCCTATCAGTTTTTCTCTGAAAGGATGCAGAATTAAATAGAAATATTTAAGGAGGTCTGATCATGAGCAAAGACGAAGTAGACGGCAAAACGTTCCTCAGCTTTCTCATAGGATTCATAGTAGTCGTAGGGATTGTTTCTGTTTTAGCAAAAATGATTGCTTAGACAATCAAAAACGCTCTCCCTTCTGACATCATCAGTTCGTCAAATAAATTTATAAAAGTATATTGAAGTGGATAAAATCTATAGTATAATAAAGTATAATAAAGCTTTAAAAAGATTGATAC
>Ga0067045_1029816_pt1 | contig 18259 bp, 18 predicted proteins | sample TerdegcTABiofilm_FD_59184 | JGI IMG/M metagenome (GOLD analysis project Ga0067045, IMG submission 59184) | Combined Assembly of (Gp0054472, Gp0054536) Wastewater bioreactor microbial communities from Singapore -Terephthalate degrading... | reverse complement strand
CCCGCCTCAGGAATCCACAACCCACTGGCGGGCCTCCCTTCGTTCGGTCCACTTGAGCAGTTGGGACTTGAACGGCTTCGCCCTCAGCCGCGCCTCCCCACATTCCGACATCGTTGCTCTTCGAGGGAAGATCCGATAGAGTGGAAGAAATCCAATATCGAAGGCACTGCCCATGGCTGGCGTCACTCCTCTGGTGAACGTCCTCCACGCCCCCTTCAATATCGGCAGCCAGGCCTCGTCGCTTTGCGACGCGGAGAACGCCGTGCGGCGCGAGGCGGGACAGCGCGGCCGGAGTTGGTCGGTCGATTTCGAGCCGGCGGAACGCTACTCCAGGGCCACCCAGGTCTTCCCTCCACCCAGCGGCCGGCTCGGCACTCTGCACCGCGCGATCCGGCCCTTCCTCTACGGCCTGCGCCATGCCGCCCGGTTCAACGTACTTCACTTGTACAGCGGGCGGAGCCTGTTGCGGTGCGAGGGGCGGTTCGGGCTGTTCGACCGCCGCGACCTGCCGCTCTGGAAGGCGCTGGGAAAGAAAATCTTCGTCACGTTCCAGGGATGCGAGGTGCGATTCCGCAGCGCCACCGTGCCTCGGCCTTTCTCGCCGTGCCAGGCGGGCATGTGCGACATCGCCGCGTGCGACCCCGCCTACGAGGCCAAACTCCGACGTTGGGCCGAAGCGCTGCTCCACTGGGCCGACAAGGTCTTCTGCGTGAATCCCGACTTGATGGCCAACGTGCCCACCGCGGAATTCCTCCCCTACGTGGCACTCCCCACGCAACTCCCGGAACCGATTCCGAGACCTCGGCATGCCTGTCCGCGGGTCGTTCACGCCCCGTCGAACCGATCGATCAAGGGGACCGAGTTCCTCCTGGCCGCCTCCGAGGCCCTTCAGACAAGCTGTCCCCACGCGTTGCAGCTTCTCGAAGGACTGCCTCGCGACCAGGCCCTGGAGGCCTACGCGCAGGCCGACATCGTCGTCGACCAACTCCGCCTCGGATGGTACGGGGCGGTGGCCGTCGAGGCCATGGCACGGGGCACGCCGGTCGTGGCCTACCTGAACGAGGACGACCTCGCCCGGATTCCCCCGCCGATGCGCGAGGAGATGCCGATCGTGAATGCCTCGCCGAACACGGTCTCCTCGGTTCTCGCGCAACTCCTGCGAGACGCGGATCTTCGTGAAGAACTCGGCCGCCGCGGCCGGGCGTTCGTCCGCCGCTGGCATCATCCTCTCAAGATCGCAAGGCGTCTGCTACGAGTCTATGATGCCCCCTCGCAGTCGTTCTGGGCGGGCTTTGATCCAGAATAGGAAGACTGGGGAACTTGCGGCGGACGCATTGCCTGGGACATTGTCTGGTCGGCTGGGCATGGAAAGAGTCTCCGAAGATCGTGGTCGAGCCGAGTCGCCCGGCCGCCGCTTAAGTCCCCCAGGACGATTCCCGATTTCTACTATCATTTCTAAGGGGATTTGCGCACACAAGTTACGTCGGTGGTTTGGTTCGGGGGGCGAATGCCGAAGGTAAGGAAAAATCCTGGGCCATCGATCGCCCAAGTTATTTACTTGCGGTGGATGAGGCAGTATCTTGGATTGCTCCAAGCAACCATGTTCCGGTTTACAACGATGGGAGGTTCGGCATGAAACGACTTGGATTCCTGGTCCTACTGCTGGCGATTGGCGTGTTCCTGGGAGGATGCCAGAAGGAGCCGCCGAAGAAGAAGAGGCTGATGCCCCCGCCTTCGCCTCCGGTTGCCGAGAAGAAGGAGGCTCCCAAGGAGGCTGAGGCGGCTGAGAAGAAGGAGGCTCCCAAGGACGACAAGGCGGCCGAGGAGGCCAAGAAGAAGGCTGAGGAAGAGAAGGCCGCTGCCGAGAAGAAGAAGGCCGACGAAGAGGCCAAGATGAAGGCCGAGGCCGACAAGAAGGCCGCGGAGGAGAAAGCTGCTGCCGAGAAGAAGAAGGCCGACGAAGAGGCCAAGATGAAGGCCGAGGCCGACAAGAAGGCCGCGGAAGAAAAGGCCGAGGCCGAGAAGAAGGCCGCGGAAGAAAAGGCTGCTGCCGAGAAGAAGAAGGCCGACGAAGAGGCCAAGATGAAGGCCGAGGCCGAGAAGAAGGCCGCGGAAGAAAAGGCCGCTGCCGAGAAGAAGAAGGCCGAGGAAGAGGCCGCCAAGAAAAAGGCGGAAGAGAAGAAGCCCGCGGAGAAGAAGTAATCCAGCCGGATTCGTGATGTGCCGGCGGCGCGCGGGTTGGTTCTCGACAATCGGCTCCTGCAGGGGGAGAGAGGCGATGCCTTTTTCCCCCTTTTGCGTTCGCTTCCCGGTTCCGGCTTCTCTCCGCTCTCGTAACACTTCAGCCGTATGAAGTTGCAGGAAGAGGAGAAGGGAAAAGCAGGGAAACATGGGGAAGAAAAGGAGAGGGTTTCCATTCAGATTTGTGGGATCGGGGCACGGTTTCTTGCCTTTCCCATTTTTCCAGAGCTTTTCCTTTTCCCTTCCCCTATTCGCACTTCACTCCGCTGAATACTTACCCGCTCTCCAACTCGGAGGATTCACGCCTCCAGAACCCCGACCCACCGTGCGTCACCGTAGTCCGAAGCGCAAGCGAGGGCAACGTGTTGCCCCTCCCTCGCTTGCGATTCGGGCTACTGCTTGACATCGGGTGGGACGACGGGAAGATCCTTCCATCGCGACGACTGGCAGACCTCGATCTTCCCCTCGGGGGCCCGGACAATGTAGGCCGCGAGCCCAGGGGTTGCGTCGACGAGTTTCAGTCCCGTGTCGGGCCCCAGGACGCTCACGGCGGTCGAGATCGCATCCGTGACCGTCGCGTCGGGACCGATCACCGTGACGTTGCTGCGATCGGTCAGCCCGAGACCGGTCTTCGGGTCCACGATGTGCGAATAACGTTTCCCGTCGAGCACGACGTACTGCCACATGTCGCCCGAGTTGGCCACGTAGTTCCGCGAGAGGCTCAGGTAGAAGCTGGGGGGGCCGTTGGACTCGCGCGGGGCGATGCCGATGGTCCAGCCCGGCCGGCCGGGCGGGGGATCGCCCAGCCCGATGTCGCCTCCCGCGTGGATCATGGCGCTGGAAATGCCGTGCTTCCGCAGGACGCCCAGCGCCTCCTGCACGGCATAACCCTTGGCGATTCCGCCGAAATCGAGACGCATGCCTCGCTTGGTTAGCTCGACGGCCCGCTCTGCGGGCACAAGGCGGACGAGGCGATACCCCACAAGGGCCCGCATCCGGTCGAGCAAGTCGGGTGGGGGCATCTTCTCGAACTTTCGTGCCAGCCTCCAGACGCGGATCAGGGGCCCGATCGTGGGGTCAAATGCCCCGTCGGAGCGTTGCGATATCTGGAGAGAAGCGACGAGGACCCGCCACAGATCGTCGCTCACGGGCACGGCCTTCCCCTCTCCGGCGGTATCACAGAGCCGACGAAGCTCGCTCTCGGGGTCGTAGTCGCTGAGGATCCCGTTCAGTTGACGAAATCGTTGGAAAACGGCCTCGGCTGCCCCGTTTGCAGTGTCTTTCGCGGGAGCATAGAATACGAGCTTGATGGGGACTGCCATCTCGATCCGTTCGTACCGATAGAGGATCGAAGGAGTGTCGCTCGGTGCCGCCCCAGGAATGCCTGCCCCAAGCAGCCACGCGAAAACCAACCTGCCCATCGCTGTTGTCCTGCGGGCTTCGACGCTCCAGTCCCCGAAGTGGCCGTCAACTCCAGAGAACCGTGAGAGGATGTGTGAATGACTATCTTATCTTGGAAGCGCGTGTGGAATCAAATGGGTTGGAGAATCGTGCTGGTGGCGATGGTGGCCTGGGCGTTCAGCGGATCGGCTTGGGCGGCCGAGCCGGAGATCAGCGATATCCCGGCCGTCAAGTGGATGTTGAAGCCTCGTCCGGCGCCCGATGCCGACGCCAAGGCCGAGGCGGAGATGAAGGCCTACACCGAGGACCTCGGCGCCGCCGACGTGAAGTTCGACATGGTGCCGATCAAGGGCGGCAAGTTCAAGATGGGCTGCCCGGCCAGCGAAAAGGGCTGCACGGCCGACGCCCAGCCTCAAGTCGAGGTGATCGTCGAGCCCTTCTGGATGGGCAAGTGCGAGGTCACGTGGGAAGAGTATGAGACGTGGTCGTTCGACCTTGACAAGCAGCGACGGAAGGCGAAGCAGGCCGAAACCACCCCGTGGGACAAATTGGCCGACGCGATCGTCCGGCCCACGAAGCCCTACACCGACATGACGTTCGATATGGGCAAGCGTAATTGCCCGGCGATCTGCATGACCCACTATTCGGCCGCGATGTACTGCAAGTGGCTCACCGCGAAGACGGGCCGCTACTACCGCCTGCCCACCGAGGCGGAGTGGGAGTATGCCTGCCGCGCGGGAACGACGACCGCCTATTCGTTCGGCGACGATCCGAAGAAGCTGGGCGACTACGCCTGGTACGGCGAGAACTGCGACGACAAGTACCACAAGGTCGGCACCAAGAAGCCGAATCCGTGGGGCCTCTACGACATGCACGGGAACGTCTGCGAGTTCGTGCTCGACCAGTACGTCGCCGATACCTACAAGAAGTGGGCGGCGGTGCAGCCGGTCAAGAACCCCTGCGTCCCGGTGACGAAGGAATACCCGCAGACCGTGCGCGGCGGCTCGTGGCAGGATGATCCCGAGGCGCTTCGCAGCGCGGCCCGCCGCGGCTCCAGCAAGGACTGGAAGATGCAGGACCCGCAGATCCCGCAGAGCATCTGGTTCTTCACCGACGCTACCTTTGCAGGCTTCCGCGTCGTGCGTCCGTTGAGAACGCCCACCGAAGAAGAAGCAAAGCGCTACGAACCCGACCCCGCGGTTCGCCTGGAGTACAAAGAAGCCCAAGGCGGGAAGCAGTAGGGACGGGATTAGGGATTAGTGTTCTGGTTTCGACACCTCCCGTTTAGCGGGCGGGCTTGCCCGCCCGTGCCTTCTCCAACCGCAACGCACCGTCACGAACCCAAGGAGCAACAGCAGTATGAGCGATAACGTCACGAGACCTTCACGTCGGGATTTCCTCAAGAGTTCGGCAGCGGTTTCGGCCGGTGCGGCGCTGGCCGGCGGGCTCAGCATCGGCCGCAGCGCCCATGCGGCCGGCGGCGACGTCATTAAGGCGTGCCTGATCGGCTGCGGCGGACGGGGCCAAGGCGCGATCCGCAACCTGTTGAACGTCCAGGACAACATCAAGGTCGTGGCCGTGGCCGACGCCTTCGAGAGCAAGGCCAAGGGCGCCGTGAAGGGCCTGCAGGGCGAGGACGCCTACAAGGCAAAGGTCGACATCCCCGACGATCGGATCTTCTGGGGCTTGGACTCCTACAAGAAGGCGATCGCCTGCGGCATCGACCTGGTCGTCACGGCGGCCCCCCCGGGCCTCCGGCCGATCCACTACAAGGCCGCGGTCGAGGCGGGCAAACACGTCTTCATGGAAAAGCCCTGCTGCGTCGACGCCCCCGGCTTCCGCAGCCTCATGGAGACCAACAAGCTCGCCGAACAGAAGGGGCTGAAGGTCGGAGTCGGCTTGCAGCGCCACCACGAGGACCGCTATATCGAGACGATCAAGCGGATCCACGACGGCGCGATCGGCGACGTGATGTTCCAGCGGGTCTATTGGAACGGCGGAGGCGTCTGGGTCCGCACCCGGGAGCAGCTCGCCGAGCAGCTCGGACGCACGCCGACCGAGATGGAGTACCAGGTCAACAACTGGTACTACTTCGTCTGGCTCTCCGGCGACCATATCTGCGAGCAGCACATCCACAACCTCGACGTCGCCAACTGGGTCTTCAACAAGAGCGGCGACCCGAAGGCCGCTCACCCGATCGAGGCCAACGGCATGGGCGGGCGCCAGGTCCGCAAGGGGAAGGACGTGGGCCAGATCTACGACCACCACGCGGTCGAGTTCACCTACGCCGACGGCACGAAGGTCTTCAGCCAGTGCCGGCACATCCCGAACACCTGGAGCCCGGTGATGGAGCACGCCCACGGCACCAAGGGCGACTCGAACTGCTGCGGCCAGATCGACGGCGCCGCCAAGTGGCGCTATAAGGGCAAGAACGTCAATCCTTACGACCAGGAGCACGTCGACCTGCTCAAGGCCATCCGCTCCGGCGAGAAGTACCACGAGGGCTGGCTCGGGGCCGTGAGCAGCTTCACCGCCGTGTTCGGCCGCATGGCCACGTACTCGGGCCAGGTGGTCAAATGGGACGACGCCGTGGCCAAGGGCCCGGACGAAATGCCCAAGTCGTTCGCCTGGGACGCCGAGCCCCCGGTCAAGCCAGGCCCCGACGGCACCTACGAACACGCCGTGGCCGTGCCGGGCGTGTACAAGGCCTATTAATTTACGGATCGGGACGTGAGGCTATTGGACGGGCCTGCCCGCGAGCCCCTCGCGGCAGGCCCCTTTTCATTTTCCGCGGGGTGGCCCCGATAGCTCCTGCTATCGGGGTGCCGATGGCACAAGAGGTTTGCTTTGACCGAACGTGCCGTGCCCGGGCATCCCAGCAAACCCTCTTGTCGCTGCGCGACACCGAAAGCGGAGCTTTCCGGTGCCACCCTGCGTTCGTCACAAGCAGCGGTTCAAGAGCACTGGCACAGCCAGTGGCACACTTGCGATTCAGCGGCTCTGGTCGTCGCGGAGTTCCACCTGGAGCGCCCCGAGCATGCGTGTGATCGCCTGTTCCTTCGTGTTGATGAAGGGGACGTTGTCGAGGATGATCGTGCGACGGTCGTCGCTCGGGTGGAGGATGAGCCGCCCGGATCGCAGGAGCATGTACTCGAACACGTCCTCGATCTCCTTGTCCATGCGCAGGCTGGGGGCGTAGACCCGCTCCATGTTGGCCAGGAACCCGTGATGATGAAGCAATTCGTTGGGCCGGGCCTCCCAGTAGTCGAACCGCACCACGATGAAGACCGCCACATAGATTGCCGCCATGATCGCGGCGAAGGTCCAGTAGAACGTCGCATTCGCGAGCGGATGGAAGCTCACCAGAAGCGCCGTCAAGAGAGGCAACACCTCCGGCCTCAGCCGCACCAGCAGAATGAAGCCCATCACCACGGCCGCGACGAAGAAGAAGAGCGTCAGCGAGGTGGTCCGCGGGAAGTCGAACGCCAGAATCACGAGGTTGGTGGCCAAGAGACCCAGGAAGAGGGTCGAGATCACCACGGCCGTGGTATTGCTCTTGTCCAAGGGCTGTTCGAGAAAACTCAGCCAGATCGCCGCCACAATCGAGAAGAAGAAGACGGGATACAGGAACACAATCTTCGGATACGAGATCAGGAGGATCTTGTCGGGCGACTTGTCGTCGGTCTTCTTGTGAGAAGAAGCGGTCGCGGAGTCGGGGGCCTGCTGAGAAGCAACTTGCGATTCGTCCGACATGGCTTTTCCTTTCGTATGGCGATGGCGCTCGGTTTTCCCGGCAATGCCGACAGTGCGGCGCGAGAGGGTATCTCCCCTGGCCCTCCAAGTCTACTAGATCCAAGCGATTCCGGCCATAAGGGAAGTCGCGGTGGCCCCCCCTCGGTCAAGCGGGTAGACCCGGGACGGCTTCCCCTCCGCTGCGAAGTGGTGAATAATCCGGTCTCACGCCACCAGCGCCAGGCAGGGAAAGCATGACCGACAGCCCCACGAAGATCCTCGTGCTCGGACTCGGCAATCCGCTCGTCACCGACGACAGTGTCGGCCTGCGTGTGGCCGCGAGGCTTGAACCGCTGTTAGCGGATCGCCCGGAGGTGGAAGTCTCCGAGGACTATTGGGGGGGGCTCCGGCTGATGGAACGGATGGTCGGGTTTGACCGGGCGATCGTGATCGACGCCATCTGCACCGGCGCCCCGCCAGGCACGATCCACCACCTCACCCCCGACGCGATCCCCACCCAGCGGAGTTCGTCCAGCCACGACGTCAACCTGCCGACGGCCCTGGCGCTGGGACGCACCGCCGGATTGCCGTTGCCCCGCGACGAGCACATCCTCCTTGTCGGCATCGAAGCGGAAGATATACTGTCGTTTAGCGAACAATGCACCCCTGCTGTTGAGGCCGCCATTGCCCCGGCCGTGGAGGAGGTTCTCCAGATGGTGGCACGGTTTGCGGACCTCGAAGCCTGAATCCCCAAGGTACCTGAGGAGACCCATGCCATGATCTCGCCCGAGGTTTTGCGACGCTACCCCTATTTCGCTGGAGTCAGCGAGGAGAGCCTCAAGGCGGTCGCCATGATTGCGGACGAGAAGGCGGTCCCCGCCGGGACGCAACTCTTCAGTGAAGGCGACCCCGCCGACAGCATGAACATCGTGGTCCACGGGGAGATCAACGTCCAGTACGTCCTGGGCAACGGCGAGCGCCGCACCGTGGATACCCTCGTCGACGGCGATATCCTGGGGTGGTCCGCTTTGGTGGAGCCCTACAAGTACACGGCGGTCGGCACAACGAGCAAGGACGCGCAGTTCGTCACCATTCGGGCCCAGAAGCTCCGCGATCTGTGCGACAAGGATCCCCTCTTGGGCTACCGTTTGACGACCCAGATCGCCAAGCTGCTTGCGCATCGCCTGGAAGGCGCTCGTGTTCAACTCGCCGCCATCGACTGAGCGTTGCCCGGCCCTTGGCTAAGGGGACAGGCACATTTTTCGGCCGTCACGCTTCGCGAGGGGCCACCCAAAACGGGCCGAAAAATGAGCCAGTCCCCCGCCTGTGAAGAGCCTGAGAGGGCAGGTTTCCGCTGCTACTTCTTGTTCTCCCCAAATGCGGAGAAGATTCCGCCCGGCATCGCAGTTCCCTCGGGAATCGGGGCAGAAGGCCCCCGGATTTCCCGGGGCGCCTCCGGGACGTCGATGTGAATATCCAGGGGCAGGCCATAGGCAGGCTGAGGGACCTCGGGCAACGCTCTCTCGGCAGCAGGGATCCTGGGCATCTCAGGCGAGGCCTTCGTCTCGCTGCTTCCCCCGCGCGCACCGCAGCCCACGAGAAGCAAAAATGCCATCGCGATGAGTAAGAGTTCTGACTCCATACCAGCTATTATGCGCCACTGCCGGGCGAGTGGCGGATCTTGTGCGAATTTCGCTTCAGAAATCTCGTGCGACCCAGTGGCGGCGAGTTTCGTCGCTTGCGCTTCGGGCTCGTGTGGCGCATCCTCACCTGCGCCGCTTCTATAGCCCCTCATTACAGAACCACCCAAACGCGGTACGGCTTCACAGGGTCGCTCTGGGGCACTTAGGTGAGCTATGGGCCTCCAGTCTGAGTATTCGGTGCGACTACCCCAGAATCCCTGAATTGCATCCTGGACGCCCGCCGATTGTGAATCTATAATCACAATAGAGGTTGGCCATGAGCGACGAGAAGCTGGATACCGAGATCCGCCGGGAGCAGATCGCCGAGGCGGTGTTGAGCCTGGTGGCGGCCCACGGGGTGAATCGCCTGAGCATGGCGAGAGTCGCGCGGCACGTCGGGCTGGTGCCGTCGGGCATCTATCGCCATTTCAAGAACAAGGACGAGATGATCCTGGCGGCGCTGGACCGGATCGAGGTCCGTCTTCAGGAGAACATCCGGGCCGCGGCCGAGGAGAACTCCGATCCGCTGGATCAACTGCGGACCCTGCTGATGCGGCACGTCCGGATGATCCGTGAGGGGCGCGCGGTGCCGAGAATCGTCCTTTCCGACGATGCCCACAGCGGCCATCCCGAAAGGCTGGCCCGTGTCCGGCAAATCGTCGGCGCGTACCTCGGCCACCTCGCGGAGTTGGTGCGCCAGGGACAAGTCGAAGGCACGATCCGGGCCGACGTGGATCCGCCCACCGCGGCGCTCATGTTCCTGGGGATCGTCATCCCCGCAGGCATCCTCTGGCATCTCACCGACGGGAAGTTCGATGCGACCCGACACGCGGAGCGGGCTTGGCAAGTCTTCCGCCGAGCGGTCGTCACGGAGGCCGGTTTCACCACGGAAACTATGTGAACTGAGCGTCACAAAAGGTACGCCTATGGCTCGTCGCAAGATCTTTGTCGCCGTTGGCATCGTCGCCGTGTTCGCGATGGCACTCGCGTATTTGGGAAAGCTGGGATATTCTAGTCGAGGTGGCGGTCTGCTCGCGCGTCTTGGGTTAGACGCATCCGGCGGTGGCGGCGTGGTCCGCGTCTCGGGCAACATCGAATTGACCGACATCGACATCAGTTTCAAACTCCCCGGCCGAGTGGCCAGGCGGCTATTTGATGAAGGAGAGTACGTCGAGGGCGGGAAATGCATCGCCGTGCTCGAAAGCAAGGACTTGGAAGCCGAGGTTGCGGTGCGGGAGGCGGAATGGCGCGTGGCTCAGGCCGCCTGGGATGAATTGGAGAACGGTTCTCGCAAGGAGGACAAAGAGGCGGCCCGGGCCGCCATGGAGAAGGCGGAGCAGTTCTACAAGGAGCTCGAAGCCGGCTCACGGCCTCAGGAGATCGAGGCCGCCCTGGCCACGCTTCAAAGCGCCGAAGTGGAGAAGGACCGGCTGGCGGAGGAATTGGGCCGCGCCAAGCGGCTCTACCATGAAAACCAGCGGATTCTCTCCGAAGAGGACTACCGGCGTCAGGAGGCGGCCTACGAGGTCGCCGTCGCGAAGTGCCGCGAGGCCCGGGAGCGATATGCGTTGACGAAGATCGGCCCCCGCGATGAGCAGAAGCGTCAGGGCAAGGCCGCCTTCGAGCAGGCCGTTTGGCAGTGGCGACTCGTGGAGGCCGGCGCGCGGGAGGAGGTCCGGCGCCAGGCGCGTGCCCGGCTCGACGAAGCCAAAGCCGCCCTCGATCTCGCCAAGACGAGACTCGGGTACGCCGAAGTGTTTGCCCCCGCCCTTCAGCCGACGGGTCCGTGGAAGGACGAAGGGCCTCGCAAGTATGTCGTGCTCTCGAAGAACGTCGAGCCGGGCGAATACGTGGCTCCGGGAACTCCGGTCGTGACCCTTGGCGATCTCGCGCGTCCGTGGCTGCGGGCGTACATCGACTACGACCAGTCGAACCAGGTGAAGTACGGGCAGAAGGCCAGAGTCTACGTGGGCAGCGATCGTAGCACGTACCACGAAGGTTGGGTCGGCTTCATCTCCAAGGAGGCCGAGTTCACGCCCAAGAACGTCCAGACGGAAAAGGAGCGCACCAAGCTGGTCTACCGGATCAAGATCTACATCGACAACCGCGACCTCCAGTTGAAGCGTGGCGTGCCGGCCGACGCCGACATCCTGCTCGATTCCGTGGAGGCCCCGTAGCCGGGGAGGGCGAAGCGTTACAGGAGAAAAGGGAGAAGAAGAAGGGAAAATGGAAGAGACCTGAACGACAGGGTATTCCTTTCTCTTTCTCCTTTTCCCTGTGGTTCTTTTTCCTCTTCCCTTCCTCTTCCTCGCTGTAAGACAACCATACGCCCAATACACGACGGTATCCGGCCATGGACGCAATTCGCACCGACGCACTCACCAAGTCGTTTGGCACGATGGCGGCCGTGGACCGGCTCACCCTTTCGGTCGCGGAAGGGGAGATCTTCGGCCTGGTCGGGCCCGACGGGGCGGGAAAGACCACCACGATGCGGCTCCTGACGGCCATCATGGAGCCCACCTCGGGCGACGCCTGGGTGGCCGGCCGGCACATTGTGCGCGACGCCGAGGCGATCAAGGAGAACATCGGCTACATGAGCCAGCGGTTCGGGCTCTACCCGGACCTGACCGTCATGGAGAACCTCGACTTCTATGCCGACATCTACGACGTGTCCCGGCGCGGCAGGCGGGAGAAGGTCGACCGGCTGCTGGCGTTCAGCAATCTGACGCCGTTTCGGCGGCGACTTGCGGGAAACCTGTCGGGCGGGATGAAACAGAAGTTGGGCCTCGCCTGCGCCCTGGTCCATACGCCCAAGGTCCTCTTCCTCGACGAGCCGACCAACGGCGTCGATCCCGTCTCGCGCCGCGATTTCTGGCGGATCCTCTATCAACTCCTGCGCGAGCGGGTCACGATCTTCGTCTCCACCGCGTATCTCGACGAGGCCGAACGGTGCAATCGCCTGGCCCTGCTGCACCAGGGGAAGCTGCTTGCGTACGGGACGCCCCAGGAGGTGAAGCAACTCATGCGGGGCACCATTTTGGAGATCCGGTCGCCCCAACCCCGCCGAGCCACGGCGCTCTTGCGTGAGCAACTCGCGGGCATGCCGGTGGGCTTGTTCGGCGACCGCGTCCACGTGGTCAGTACCGAGCCGGAGGCCACTGCCCGGCGTGCGGAAGCGATCCTCGCCTCGGCCGGGCTTCCCGCCACCGGCATCCGCCCGATCGAGCCCTCGCTGGAAGACGTGTTCGTGTCGGTGCTGGGACAACGCGCGAGCTGATGGAGGCGTTGGTCGGCATGGATGCGGGATTACGGAAGCAAAATGAAAAATGAGAAGTGAAGAGTGCAAAATGCAGAATGCGAACGCAGTATCCGGCGTGGAGCGGCCTTGCCTGAAGGAATTTGTGGAGGATAGCGCGGTCGCTTGCACCATCGCGGCGAGTGTCTGGCGTCTTCCTTTTTCATTTTCCATTCTCCATTTCTCTTTTTTCATTCCCTCAGCACACAATCTTACCCTCACGCGGACGGGGCCATCTTCATGACCGACTCCTCCGCCGAAAAAGCCGTGGTGGTCCGCGACCTCGAGAAGCGGTTCGGCGGCTTCGTGGCCGTGAACCGGGTGAGTTTCTCTGTGAACCGGGGGGAGATTTATGGGTTCCTGGGGCCGAACGGGGCCGGGAAGTCGACGACGATCCGCATGCTCTGCGGTATTCTCGCGCCGACGTCGGGCACGGGGACCGTGGGCGGGTTCGATATCCGCACACAGTCCGAGGCGATCAAGGCGACGATCGGCTACATGAGCCAGAAGTTCTCGCTCTACCAGGACCTGACCGTCGAGGAGAACATCGACTTCTACAGCGGCATCTACGGCATCCCGCCCGGGCAGCGGGCCGAACGGAAGCAGTGGGTGATCGACATGGCCGGCCTGGCCGAGCACCGCAGGCGGCCCACCGCCATCCTGTCCGGCGGTTGGAAGCAGCGGCTGGCCCTGGGCTGCGCGATCGTCCACCAACCGCCGATCGTCTTCCTGGACGAGCCTACCTCCGGCGTCGATCCGATCAGCCGGCGGCAGTTCTGGGACCTGATCTACGAGATGGCCGGCCGCGGCGTGACCGTCTTCGTCACCACGCACTACATGGACGAGGCCGAGTATTGCGACCGCCTGGCCCTGATCTACCGCGGCGAGTTGATCGCCACCGGCACGCCCGAGTCGCTGAAGACCGCCTTGATGAAGGAACACATCGTCGAGGTGCTCTGCGACCACGCGGAAGTGGCTATGGCGGGAATCGAGAAGCTCGACGGCGTGAAGGAAGCGGCCTTGTTCGGGCGCGGGCTCCACGTGGTTGCCGACGACGCCGGGCAGGCCACGACCGCGATCCGGGACCTGCTCGCAGCGCAAGGCTACCGCGTCGAACGGATTGAGCGGATCGTCCCGTCGCTGGAAGACGTCTTCGTCTCGCTCATCGAAGCCCGGGACCGGGCCGAACACCCGCAAGCGGAGGTGTTGCGATGAAACCCCGTCGCGTCTGGGCCGTGGCCCGGAAGGAATTCCTGCACATCGTCCGCGATCCGCGGAGCCTCGGCATGGCGATCGCGATCCCGATGCTCATGCTGATCCTCTTCGGCTACGCGCTGACGGTCGACGTGGACGATGTGCCCACGGTCGTCTGGGACCAGAGCGGATCACAGGCCAGCAGTGAGTTTCTCAGCCGGTTCGGCGGGTCGCCGTACTTCCACATCCTCGGCTACGAGCGGGACTACGGGGCCTTGGAGCGAGCGATCGACACACGCCGGGCGCTGGCCGCCCTGGTCATCCCCGGCGATTTTGCCGAACGGGTCGAGACCGGCCGGAAGGTTGCCGTGCAGATGATCGTCGACGGCAGCGACTCGAACACGGCTACCATCGCCATCGCTTACGCCGAGACGATCGCGCGGATCTACGCCCAGGAGGTGGCCGTGGAAACCCTGCAGCGGGCCGGCGGGCCCGCAATGCGGCTGCCGCTTGAGGTCCGGCCCCGCGTCTGGTTCAACGCCGACATGGAGTCACGCAACTACATCATCCCCGGGCTGATCGCCGTCATCATGATGGTCATTGCCGCCCTGCTCACCTCGCTTACCGTGGCGCGGGAATGGGAACGCGGGACCATGGAGCAACTCGTCTCCACGCCGGTCAAGGGACCGGAGTTGATCCTCGGGAAGCTGCTCCCCTACTTTGCGGTCGGCATGTTCGACGTGCTCCTGGCGGTCCTGATGGGTGAATTCCTTTTCGGGGTGCCCCTGCGCGGCAACGTCGCGCTGCTGTTCGGCATGGCGGCGGTCTTCCTGGCCGGCGGGCTCTCGATCGGGATGTTCATCAGCATCGTCACCAGGAGCCAGCTCCTGGCAAGCCAGGTCGCGATGATGTCGACGTTCCTCCCGGCATTCCTGCTCTCGGGCTTCATGGTGCCGATCGCCAACATGCCACCGGCGATCCGGGCCGTGACCTATATCGTCCCGGCCCGGTACTTCGTGGCGATCCTCCACGGGATCTACCTGAAAGGCGTAGGCCTGGAGATCCTCGGCTTCGAGGCGATCCTGTTGACCGTTTTCGGCACCGTGATGGTCCTGCTATCGAATGGGAAGTTCAAGAAGAAGTTGACCTAAGGCGGCCCTGGCGAGACGCTTGGCCGCGGCCAAGCGGCGGGCAAGCCCGCCCGCTACGCGGAATGCGTTTGTGCAAACCGCAATATAGGACCCACGTTCGGCACGCAGGAGATGCGATGCAAGCCGCGAAACCCTAATCCCTAATCCCTAATCCCTTGTCCCCGCCCCTACCATGTTCGACCGCATCCGGCACATGCTGATCAAGGAATTCATCCAGGTATTCCGCGATCCCCGCATGCGCACGGTGATTTTCATCATCCCCTGCATCCAGACGATCGTGATCGGCTACGCGGTCACGCTCGACGTCCGCGACGTCCGGACCGCCGTATACGACCTGGACAACACGACGGACAGCCGCGAGTTGACCGCCCAGTTTGTCCGCTCGGGCTACTTCCGCGTCGTGAAATACGTCGACCACGACGAGGACGCCCAGGCCCTGGTGGACCGCGGCCTGGTCAGCGTTGTGCTGCATTTCAACTGCGGATTTTCCGAGGATCTGCGGGGCAGCCGGACGGCCCAACTCCAGGTGATCGTCGACGGCACCGATTCGAACACCGCCGGCATCGTACTCGCCTACGCCAGCCGCATCGCCTCCGTGTTCTCAGAACAGGTTCTCGTGGAACGGTTCGACCGGCTGAGCGGCTCCCCCCGCGACACCAACCTGGTGGAACTGCGGTCCCGGGCGTGGTTCAACGAGAACCTCGAGAGCCGCGACTACTTCGTGCCCGGGGTGATCGTCATCGTCGTGACACTGGTCACGCTCCTGCTGACGAGCATGGCCGTGGTGCGGGAAAAGGAGATCGGGACCATGGAGCAGATCATGGTCACTCCGATCACGCCCACCGAGTTCGTGCTGGGGAAGACGGTCCCCTTCGCCTTGATCGGGTTTGCCGACGTGCTCATGGTCACGCTGGTCGGCACGCTCTGGTTCCAGGTGCCGATCCGGGGGAGCATCCCGCTGCTGCTCTTCGCGACGGGTCTGTACCTGATGACCACGCTCGGGGTCGGGCTCTTCATCTCCACGGTCAGCCAAACGCAACAGCAGGCGATGATGAGCACCTTCTTCTTCTTCTTCCCTGCGATGTTGCTTTCGGGCTTCGCCTTCCCGATCGCCAACATGCCGGAGACGGTCCAATGGCTGACCCTGGTGAATCCGCTGAGCTACTTCCTGGTCATCGTCCGAGGAATCTTCCTCAAAGGGATCGGGGCCGACGTGCTGTGGCGAGAACTGCTCACCCTGGCCGCAATGGGGGTGGCCACCCTGTGGCTCGTCGGCCGACGGTTCCACAAAACCCTTGGCTAGCAGCGCCTAGCTAGCTCAGTCCTCGTCTTCCCAGTCCTCTTCTTCCTCTTCGTCTTCCTCTTCATCGTCCCAGTCTTCATCTTCCTCTTCTTCCTCCCAGTCCTCGTCCTCGAGATCCTCTTCGTCTTCCTCTTCGTCGAGGTCTTCGTCTTCTTCGTCCTCGACTTCCTCCCAGTCGCTGTCCTCGAAGTCCTCGTCGTCGAGATCCTCGTCCTCGTCGAGGTCCTCGTCTTCGTCCTCGTCCTCGAAATCCTCGTCTTCGTCTTCGAAATCCTCGTCCTCGTCGGACTCGTCACGGCCAGCCACCAGCCGGGAACGGTTCATCCGCTGGGCCAGAGCAGAGGTCCCCTGGGCTTCTTCCCAAATGGGATGGATGTCACTGAGAGTCTTCACGATCGGATCACCTCCCGGATTCTTGGAGCCTATGGGTTGGTTCAACATTTCGTCCGTTTGGGACGTCTCCTCTGGCACGTCCGGGCCGCGGATTGCGGCATCCGGCTCGCCCGAGCGTTGCCACGCTCGCCGAGGTAGTTCGTCCAGGTCGCGCAAACCGAACACTTGGAGGAACATACGGGTCGTACCGTACAGGAACGGCCGTCCCAGTTCTTCCGACTTGCCTACAATTCGCACTAACCCCCGTTCCATCAGTTGCCGGAGGATTTCGCCGCATTGCACGCCGCGGATCGCTTCAATATCGGCCCGCAACACCGGCTGACGATACGCGATCACCGCCAAGGTTTCCAGTGCAGGCGCCGACAATCGTACCTCAGCCGGCACGACTTGCAAGCGTCTGAGCCAGGGGGCGAATTTCGCCCTCGACAGCAACTGGAATCCCCCGGCCACCTCGACCACGCGGAAGGAACACCCCTCCGTATCGTAGAGCCGGTTGAGCGCTCGGACCAGTGTACGCGCTTCGGTGCCGTCAGCCAAGCCACTCAATAAAGCCAGTTTTCGGCTTCCCAACGGTTCCCGTGCAAGGAAAAGGACCGACTCAAGATTCGCTACCTTGATTGGTCGGGATGATTTCTCCTCGACAGAAGTAGCCCCGAGCCTCTTTCCACTCCAAAGTGGGTGATAGACTCCGAATCTTGAAGGAGAGCTGCCCGGCCAGGCACTCTCCAACAGAGGCAGCGGGTATGGCTGAGCCACACGGACGAGGTGTCGTCCCGCCCCGCGGCACTTGGCGGTCGAGATCATAGGAGCCAACCAATCCCCCACCAGGGTGTCCTCGCCAAGACGTACTGGATGCCACCCATTTGCCCGTAACAGACAATCCTTCGCTCTGCTGGCAAATCTGTACGCATACGCGGGACCACGCACCTTGAACCTGCGCGAGGTGCGTGCTAGCAGGAAAGGACGCGACCGGCAGCCTACCTCCTGCAAGGCCAGTAAGCAAGGGCAAAAACCGACTTTCAGGGGGTCACTTCGCCAGCAGACGGCCGGCAGTCCAACGGATGGCTTGACCGAGCACCTCGACGAAACCCTGGTTCGTGTAGGCCTTGGCATCGTGGCCCAGCTGGAAGCAGCAGACGGGCGACTTGCGGCAGGAGTGGACCCAGGCGATCGACTTCATGTTGCTTGGCTCGTCGGTCGTGACCGCCATGCCAACTCGTTCGATGAACGAATTCGTAGCCCGGCCCCCGCGTCCTCCGCAGTGACATCAAGCACTCACCAGGGAGAGCGAGGGGACACGGAGGGGCGTGCGATGCGAGATCGCTCGTCCTCGCGATGCGCGCTTCATTCCGAAGCGACGTCGTAGGTCCCGCCGTCGTCCTCGTCGTCTTCGTCCTCCGGCGGCTTCTCGACGATGAACGACCGCCCGCACTTGCAGGTGGCCTTCTTGCCGATCGCCGACGACGTGAGCACGTAGCGTTTGCCGCACTTGGGACAGCCAACCGTGAAGCGTTCTTCCGGCTCGGGCATAGCGTTCTCCCCTCGTGAAACGAGGCGTCGGCCACACCAATTCCCGCGCGTTCGGAGCAACGAATCTCCGGGGGGAACCATCCGCCCGCGCGGGATGCCACGCTCCCCCCCAGCAAAAGCGTAGCAAGACCCCGAAAGGGAAGCAAGCGTGGTTTCCGGAATGCCGGACGCCCACTGCCGCCGGCCCCGGCCGATTGCCACCGTAGCACAGGTGTCACGGGGCGCGTAGAACCGGCCACGTAAGGGCGCGTTGAACCGGCCACTTACGGGGAGAGGAGATTCGTCATCTAGCCTTCAGCAACCTTTTGCTGAAGGAGAACCTGGATGGCGAAACGAC
>Ga0067045_1029815_pt1 | contig 18276 bp, 13 predicted proteins | sample TerdegcTABiofilm_FD_59184 | JGI IMG/M metagenome (GOLD analysis project Ga0067045, IMG submission 59184) | Combined Assembly of (Gp0054472, Gp0054536) Wastewater bioreactor microbial communities from Singapore -Terephthalate degrading... | reverse complement strand
TATATCATTCAATAAGCCCAATATCCTGACAGCAAATCAAATAATTGTCGGAACATTTTGGCTACTTCCATTAGCGTATTTTATCAGACATATACCGATTGTTTTTCGGTCGACCTATGCCTCATTCCAACAGCTTGATGATTCTCTGGAAGAATCCGCAAGGAATCTCGGTGCGTCATGGTTATTTTCATTCAAAAAAGTGATTTTACCTATGATCATGCCGGGCATATCTGCAGGAGTTTTGCTTGCTTTTGTAACAGCATTGGGAGAGTTTGTCGCATCCATTTTGCTTTACATACCCACAAATAAACCAATAGCAGTAGAGATATACTCTCAATTGGACAGGCTTTCCAACTTTGGCACAGCGTCGGCATATAGCGTTCTTTTAATAGCTTTGGTCTCTGCTGTTTTGATATTTTCCAATAAAGTGTTAAAAGTTGGAACAACAAGAGTATTTTAAAAAATGTCTTAATAACAGTTTTATCGCAAGAAAAAACTTGTTTATATTAATTCTTTTTTATGTTTGTTCTTGATTGCCACCAATTATCAAAATTATCTAATTTTGATAATCCGAACCAAATAGGTTCACCCGGATTTACGCTAATACTTATGTTTTCTTCATCTAATTTTACATTTTGAAGGCGATCAACCGCAAAACAAATAACATCATCATAGCCCGGTATAATCAAGGAAATAGCTAGAATTTGTTGCAAATCAGGTGAAAGTTCTGACAATATTTTTATTTCACCTGATTTATCTAATGTGACTATATTCGCCCACTTGGGTTTGCCACCCCATCTAATCCAGCCAAATTTATTACTAGGAAACACAAATTCATGTGGAGCCTCGATAGACCAAAAAACAACAGGTCTAATGCAAATAGCATCGTCCTCGAATGTCCATGTAATTCGACTTCTGCTTGTGCCAACAGTAACAGAAGCAGGTGAATTATTAGACCAAAGGAAACTAGCTGGTATCCCCCAAGCAAGTATATCTTTGCCATCTACACGCAGACGTGGTAAGGCATCAGGTGTAATTGATGCAGTAGGACGACGATCCCAGAAAGTTGCTTCATAACGAGGGCGATTATTATCATCCCTAAAAAAACGAGATGTCCCATAACGTTTACTCATACGAAATATATATTTTGGTGCATAAATTACATATTCACCAAAAGTTGGAAACGAATTATCCTCAACTAATACCGTTCCAATTGTTATCGGAAGCGCCACTGGAAGTGTCCAAAATTCCTTTAATTCATTAGATACTTGGATTGATGCAGGATGAAGCCCTCTCTTGACGTTACCTTCTGTTATTAAATGTAAATTAATATCTAATACTTGCTCAGGGTCAATTTTTGGTAAAGCCCAAGTGTAAACATTCCAATCTTTAGACTCAGCTAAACAACTAACTATTGTATTATCCGAAGGTTTAACATTTATACCTTTTGGCAGACTTATACGTATATTAGGTATTTGTATAGCAGTTGAAAAATTTCTTAATTTTAATACTATCTTGCGTGAGTCACACATTGCCAAACGTATAGGTTCTGTCGGTGCAATTATTTCCAATGGTATATTTTTCTCTATTATGTTTATCTCTTTTTGTTTAGATGGAATATCACCAAATATAATATAATCACCATCTTTTTTGTATTTAACGTATTCATCATTTATAATCAAAGCATTTTGTTCCGCTATCTCAGGAACTTTTATTTTAAATCCAACCCAGTTTCCACGTGCTATTAGGCATGTTTTTCCATCAAAGATAGTTTTTTTCCGTATATAGCAATAATTACGGAAAGTAAAAACTGAATTTATATCTTGTTTATCTATTAGAGTATGAATAGGCATGTCTTTTTGCTCATCAAATGTTATAGCAACTATATCAGTGTAGCTTTCTGCATCTATTTTTACTACATAGGCATCTTTTGATGAAGAAATTTTTTGCACTAACCTAATTTTTGGTTCATTATGCTTATAGGGTTCATGTATAGCAGTAAAAACTGTTTGTCGCTCATATCTACGAACTACTAACATAGGAGAATTTCCTTCAGGATTCATTACAGGATCAAAAGGTAAGCCTCCGATTGGTCCTTCTGCTCCATAGACGGTAGTATCTGGTTCTCCTATAATTGTAACTCGAACAGCAGAACGGTCATTAAACCATTTATCAGTCTGGCGACCCATTCCATTTATAGCAAGACCATTTCGTTGAATAAAATCAGCTTGCCATGTCTGAGATGTCTTATAACTGTGCTCATTTTCTATCCACCAATAATCTTGAAGTAGATCAGAACTAGATCGGTAAAGTTCTGGATTACTTAAATGTAATTTTCCGATAGCATGTAAAGCCCAATCGTATGTATGTGGTAAATCGCTATCAGCCCAAAACATATCAAGAAGATATTCTGGTGTTAAAGCAAGCGCTCTTGTCTGCTTTACCCCTGGGTAACAACTGGCTGTTGTCGCCAGAAATTTGAGTTCGGGGCTAAACTCATGTCTATACGTATAAGGTGAATTGGCTGTTTTACCACGATCAACAACAAGTGTGTTATGAGCAATTGTGTTTCCAGTCCAGTTAATACTTGGTGATTCATATTGGATGCAATTCAAATCAGGATAAAGGAGTCTTCCGCCTGCATGCATTATTATCATCATCTTATCATAATGATCATGCCCATAACCTCGAGACATCATCTGAAGCACTGCAATAGAACCATTAGTCCAGTAATTAGGAGATTCATCAGCCCTTAACATCGCAATACCAGCTTCAGGAAAAACTGAACTTGGCGCTGGAGGAGGTTCTACTGAACCATAGGGTATAGATTCGCCATAGAGAAATGAAGGCTCGCGCTCCACAGAATGGGAAAGAAACCAAGCATATTTAGAATCATGACTCAAATAATATGCTTGTTCAAGGATCTTTGTAAGCTCATGTCTGTCGTTACCATGCACCCACGGTAAATTGATTAAATATATCGAATCTGTATTATGATGATTTATATATGGGCTTTCTGTGCTTCCATCACCATAAGTAGCAATATGAAAAGAGCCGAGTCCAACACCTGTTTTTTCTAATGGATATGTCAAGGCAATATAGCCATCTAAAAGTTTTTTGATACTACCACCTTTTGTAGATTCATAAGAAAACAGGTCTTTGCCATAATAGAGTTTATACAAGATAGCAAGTTGTATCATTGGATGAAGGACGTTTACTGCTGCATAGATGGTTGCTTCATCCCAGATCATTCCATCACGAAGCATTGAGTCCAATACAGAAAAAAGACCACCCTGAGAATGTCCAAATTTACCACCCGAATCTTGTAGCCCCCATTTTATTAATTCTTTATCGTTAATACAAAATCCGATCACAGCTGCATGATAGTGAATTGGAAAAACAAGATTTGGTGTGGTTGTCCATCGGCTTAGGCTGTCTTTCCAATAAATGCCCAATTTACGGTAAAAGGTTTCAATTTTTTGCCTTTCTTCATCAGTAAGAGCAGGATATACCAAATCATAAGCTCTTATTTCAGCAGTATCCCAATAAAAATCCATATTGCCTTCTCGATGTCCACCTGCCAAAATATCTTCATCAAGACTTGGACTGCGAGAATCAACAATATGTATTAAATGATTTCGGACAGTATTGGCATATTTATCATCACCATTAAGCGCATAGACCAATGCTGAATCATTGAAATTTCCTTTTTCTGCATTTTCTTTAAGCCTTTCAAATAGATTATGAAATACCTCATTTGAGTTAATGCGTTCTAAAATTCGCTGTTTTTCAGAAAAAGGCATTAAATATGGATGTGGATGAGATGGCTTATTTTCTATATCATAAATTACATCTGCCTTATCTGTAACACCAAATAACTCAGCAAGTATTAATATAGCCATAAACGTATTAGACATTTAACACTCCTTATGTAGCTTTGCCATGGTCCATATATCTGTTAAAATTAATACCTTAAACGCAGACTGAACTTGATTATATTTTGTGAAAAATCGTTTCCCGCTACCCATATCGGAGTTTTGTAGCGCTCCATATTTGGTAATTTTGCCTCTTCTGTCTGTTTATTGTTTATTTTTATATAACTATAATCTACACTGATTGGAGAATCCTGAAATATCCTGTATTTCAATCCAATATTAAATTTATGTTTTCCTTCGACAACTCCTCCAAGAAATTCTTTTTCTCCATATTCTAATATATCATAATCATATTCGTATAGGCTTCCACCTAGTTCGCCCTCTCGTATTCTATTATATGATGAGGTCATTTGCATATTTTTTGTCAAATAATAGTTTGCTTCAAATAGCAGATCATCTGCATTGGGACCGATCCAATGCCCAAGGGAAGTGTCAAAATGCTTGTATGAAGTAGGTATTGGGTGTTTCATCACGATCCCTTTATGTGGATAAACCCAAGGCTCAACTCTTGCATATTCTGCACGAATATCAAAATTTTCAAAACCAAGTGGATCAACAATTAAGAATCCTCCTAAAATAGCCCAGCGAAATCCTGCCCTTTTGAATGGGTTTGAGGCTGGATGATAATCATCTAAAAATAATGATGTATATATTCTAGTGTTTGGTATCAGACATACATCAATATCCCCCTCAACAGTGTTATTACCAGTGTCGCCGAAGTAATCCTCTGCTGTCTGATATGGCATGATTGGATTTAGAGTATCAAGGCTTATATCTCTTGAATACACATAGGCTTCTTGCCATCCAATACATATTCCGGGATATGGATTTACCTCAAATCTATGTGCTGAAATGTATTTCTTAATAATGAATCCCTCATCATCTCTTATATTGTCTCGAAGAGACCCAACAATGCTGGTAAATTTAATTTTCCATATTTTTATCGGTAATTTTACCGCACTAAAAGACGGATCAATAGCTGATAAACCAACGACTCCATGGTAGCCCGGTCCCCAAAGGACAGCGTCTTTGCCAAATTGGAGATCAAACCAAGGAAATTCTAAAACTATGTATGAGTCTGATATTGACCGATATGGATAACGATAAGGATATGGATTCCATATAGGACGAGGTTCAGTACTGTTTTCATAAGAATTTCTGATATTGCTATAAAAAAAGAAACTGTCTTTTATATCCCCCCTAAACTCAAAATCCAAAAATGTGTTGAAAATCCTATCATTTTTATCGCCTGTTTTGATTGTTACATCTTGCCTTAATGCCATATCAACAATTACACTTTTATTTTTATCAGACCAATCTATAACATGCTTATATCCATTAATATCTGATATTCCACGATTCTTTAACTCTTGAGCAAATTCTCTTTTTAATTCCTCTAATTGCTCTTTTTGGATTTTACTTAATCTAATTTTCCCTTCATCGAGCATATTTGATATATAAAAAATCATATCTGCAACTTCGTCCCTTGTGTATGGCTTGGTATTGCTTAGATATTCTTTTAGTATACCTTTTGCTTGTAATCTTTCAATGAATTGATATGACCAGTGATCAATAGGAACACTTATCGGTGTAGCTGATATTTTGGATGTGAAAATAACTACAATAAAAACCAATATTATGGGTATATAAGTTTTCATTTTTGAAATACCCCTTTATAAGACTGTTTCGATTAGTATTTTAGATTTATAGATAATTGAATTGAGCTTTGTGATAAATCATTGCCTAATTGCCATGCTTGTTTTTGTTTGTGTTTGGGTGGAAGTTTGGCTTCTTCGTTTTGTTTATTTTTCATTAATATATAACTATATCCAATATTGATTGTAGAATCCTGAAATATCCTGTATTCAAAAGCCAATGATACTTCATGTCTTTTTTCTGTGATGCCCTCAAGGAAACGCTTTTCCAATCCTTTAGATGTAAAATAATCATAAAAACTGCTTCCTATTTCCCCTGTTCTTATTCGATTATATGAAAGTTTAGCCTTAAACTTATCTGTAACATATCTGTTTGCCTCAAAAAGCAAATCATCAGAATTTGACCCAATCCAATGCCCCAATGGAATACCAAAATGTGAGTAAGTCTGATTAATGCTTTTGTGTGAGTATGTCCAAGGTTCTACGCGAGCATACTCAATACGGAAATCAGAATCTCTAAACTTAAATGGGTCAGTTATTAAAATACCGCCAAGAATCGACCAAGAATTTGGCGAATATGTGAAAAAACTTTCCTCCGGGTGAAAGTCATTCAAGAACAACGCAGAATAAAACCTTGTATCTGATATTAGGCATAGATCAAGATCAAGTGCCATTGTATTATTGCCAACCTGCCCAAGATAGTCCTCTGCCATCTGATATGGCATAACAGGATTTAATAGAGAAATATGGATTCTATCATAGATATATGCTTCTTGCCAGCCGATACAAACACCCTTTGTGGGATAATATTCTAATCTATGTGCAAAAAGGTATTTTTTATCAAGTTTCGAGCCATCTTTGCTATTTTCATCTCTAAGGAAACCCATCATATTTGTTAATTTCATCTTCCAGAATTCTATCGGAAACCTTATCAAGTCAAAAGCAGGATCAGTGGCTGATAATTCTACTACACCATGATAGCCCGGTCCCCATAATACCGTGTCTTTTCCGAATTGTAAATTTGTCCACTTCAGTCCGAAAATTACATAAGCATTAGACATGGCACTCCAAGGGTATCTATCAGCATCAATATAAGGATGCCATATTGGCAAAGGTTTAGTAGTGTAGGACGCTCTTGTGTTATTGTAAAAGAAAAAGCTATCTCCAAAGTTTGCTTGTGATGCAACTTGCAAAGTGCTTAATATTGAATTAGAGTCTTCTGTTCCTCTTTTTATTTCTGCATCTTGGTTATAGCCTATTTGCACAACAAATCTTTTTTGTTTATCTTTCCAATTAATAAAACTTTTATATTCAGGTATATCTAATATATCAAGTTTTGTTAATTCATCATTAAATTCGCTTTTTAGTAGTTCTATCTGTTTTTTTTCTGTATTTGTAAGGTTTATTTCTCCGCTATCTAGTGATTTTGAGATTTTAAAGATCATCTCAGCGACTTCGTCACGAGAATATGGCTTGGTATTGCTTATATATTCCCTAATAATTCCTTTTGTCTGAAATCTCTCAATAAATTGATAAGACCAATGCTCTAAGGGGACAGTAATCGGAGATGATATAATATATTGGGGTAAAAAGAATATTACGAAGAATAATATAAGAAAATGGATTTTAATGTGGGAATGTATCATTTAAGTATAATATTTCATGAATAGGTTTCATTGATCTTCTGTAGCTTGGGCTTTTGCTTTGTTATAATTCTCAATAGTGCCTATATCTTGCCATTCACAATCAAGGTAATAGGTCTCAACTTTTCGCCCTTGTTGGATAAGTGTTTGTATTAGATCAGGCATGTCGTAATATTGATTCTTTGGAATAATATCAAGTGCAGAGGGCGAAACAATGTAAATTCCAGCATTAATAAGAAATTCTACTTCTGGTTTTTCTTTAATAGACAACAAATTGCCATTATTCATATATAAAACACCATAAGGCACTTTCATTGAAAATCTCTTTGTTGCCATAGTTAATTCAGCAGAATTGACCAAATGTGCCTTATACATATCATTAAAATTTAAATCAGTAAGTAGATCGCCATTCATTGTAAGGAATGGTTCACCATCAAGCAAATGTTCAACAAGTTTTATAGGTCCTGCTGTTCCGCATGGCTCATCATCTTCAAAATATGTAATTTTGACATTAAGGTTACTTCCATCGTGAAAATATGCCTTAATACTTTCAGCCTTGTATTTTACATTTAGAATAATATCTGTAAAATCATGATCCCTCAATCTTTCAATTATGATTTCAAGAATTGGTTTTTTTCCAATAGGTAGAAGTGGTTTTGGGATTTTATCAGTTAATGGTCTTAGTCTTGTCCCTCTGCCACCAGCAATTATAACAGCTTTCATAAAAACTTTCCCTTTGATATTATCTGGTATCAATATGCTCAGCAAACCATTCAATAGTCATATTTAACCCATCATCTAAAGAAACTTTTGGTTGCCATCCGATTAATTCTTTTGCTTTTGATGTATCAGCCACCATTTTATCAATGTTTTGATCTTGCAAACGTATCCTAGTTGCATCAAAAAGGACTTCTACTTCCCTACCTATTAAGTTAATTATTTTATCTGCCAAATCACCTATTGAGATACCATTTCCTGATCCCAGATTTACTGCCTCACCAGATAATCTAGAGTTTTCTGATGACCTTATTATACCATTAATAACATCATCTACATATATAAAATCTCTTATTGCGTGCATATCACCAAGAAGAATTGTTGTTTCGTTCAACGCCTGCGTAATAATCGTAGGTATAATTGCTCTAGGCGATTGTATTGGTCCGTAAACATTAAACAATCTTATTATTGTTGTTGACATTCCGTAAAGGTGATTAAATCCTTCAACAAGTTTTTCAGCGCCTATATCACAACCAGTGTTTGGAGAAAATGCTTTAAGAATACAAGCTTCATTGATAAATTCATCTTTAATATTACCATAAACTTCCGCAGTTGATATATGGATCAGTTTTTTTACTTTATTATTTTTTGCTGAATTAAGAACATTATAAGTGCCAATAAGAGTTCCCTCTAAATAGCCTCTTATATTAATTGGATTAGATGGAATTGAATCCAAAATACCAAAATGAAAAACTACGTTAATATCTTTGGTTACATAATCAACAATATCAGGATTTGTAAGATTACCAAAAATAACTTGAATGTTATTTCTAATATAGGCAGGCAGTCTCTCAAGTCCCCCAATAGAACCTTGATAATCATTTCTTATAAGAACCCTTACTTTGCCACCTAGCTTAACAAGTTGTTCGGCAAGGTGAACTGCCACAAAGTGATCAGCCCCTGTTATCAATACTTTCTCATTTCGCCATCCCATTTCTTGCCCCTTTATACATTATAGCTATCAATTTTATATCTATCAAGAGAAATTGAAAACCAATTAATAGTTTTTGCTAGTCCTTCATCAAGCGAAACTTTTGGTTCCCAATCCATAAGTTTTTTTGCCTTTGAATTGTCTGCTATAAGTCTTAAAACTTCGCTTGCAGAAGGTCTAATTCTTTGGTCATCGGTCTCTATTTCTAGTTCCTTGCCCATTATAAACATTATTTTATTTACAAGTTCTCCAATAGAAACATCTTTTCCTGTTCCAACGTTTATCACTTCACCTATTGTGTTTGATGATTCTGCGATTTTGATAAAGCCATTCACAGTATCATCAATATAGTTAAAATCACGTGTTGGATGTAATGAACCTAGCTTTATTTTATTAAATTTTAAAGCCTGTGTTATTATAGTCGGTATAACAGCCCTAGCGGATTGTCTAGGTCCATAAGTATTAAAAGGTCTAAGTATAGAAACGGGCAAATCGTAGGATAAATAAAAACTCTCTGCAAGCTTATCTGCCCCTATTTTGCTTGCAGAATAAGGTGATTGTCCTTGTAATGGGTGATTTTCATCAATTGGCGAATATAAGGCAGTTCCATAAACTTCGCTTGATGATGTCTGTATTATTCTCTCAACCTCATAATCTCTAGCAGAGGTTAATATATTTAATGTCCCAACAATGTTAGTCTCAACAGCATCTCTAGGATTAATATAGGAATATGGAATAGCAATACTTGCCCCAAGATGAAGGACAATCTGTTTATTTTTTACTGCTGATCTCACTGATTCTGGGTCTCGGAGTTCGCCCATTATAATTTCAATCTCTTGCTGAATATCTTTTGGTAAAACTTCCAATAAACCCCTATCATTTCTGGAATTATATCTGACAAAAGCAAAAGTTTTGGCACCTAGACCAACTAATTTTTCTACTAAATGGCTTCCAATGAATCCGCCTGCGCCAGTTACCAAAACCTTTTTGCCTTTCCAATCCATCAATTTTCCTCCTTAGCTAATGATTTGCTTTTTTCCGTTTCATTATTTATTAAGTCCATCTGCATTTTAATAATTTCATTAGCTTTTTCTTTGACTTTCGAACCTGATAATTTCTTACTTATGTATGATAATATAATATGACTAGGCATAAAAACAAGCAGCAATGTTGCAATAAAAATCTTTATGTCAAGGATAAAATTTCTATGTTCTGCATACCATAATTCTAACTCAACCTTATGTGGAATAATCACTTCTTTGAAAAATATCTCAGCAATATCTTTATTTTCTGGCAGTAGCATTTCTTCATTATAAAAATATAAAGAACCTAGACCTGTGATTCCGGGTTTCATTGAATATATCTTTTTCGCCCAATTTAGTTCATACATTGATAATTCTTTTTGAGGCAATGGTCTGGGACCAACGAAACTCATATCACCTATTAAGACATTTATCAACTGTGGAATCTCATTTAGCTTTGTTTTACGAAGAATAGCCCCGATCTTAGTAACTCTTGAATCGTTTTGATGTGTTACGGTGCTTCCGATTATATGAGCATTTTCAACCATTGTTGCAAATTTGATAAGCTTAAAAGGCTTGTGATTTTTTCCAATCCTTTCTTGAATAAAAAAAACTTTGCTTCCAGAAAGTATATTTAGTATTGGAATAAATATAAATATCGGCAAAGCTATAATAATACCAAAGAACGACAAAATTAAGTCAAAAATTCTTTTTATTACCATTTTGGGTATATTTATCCTTTTATCTCATTTATAGCATCAACAACGGTGTTAAGTTCTTCATCAGTCAATTCTACATGGCTTGGAATGTTGATGCCAATATTATATAATTTATCAGATAATTCCATTTTGTAAGTCTGAAAATTTATATAAGGTTTAAGATTATGTAATGGAATAAAAAAGGGTCTAGCCTGAATATTTTTTTTATTTAGATAATCTATGACTTCTTTTCTATTTTTCCCAAAGTGTTCATCTATCAGAAGCCATGAAAGCCAGTAGTTACTAAAAGCCCATTCTTTTTCACAACATACCTTCAAACCTGCTATTTTATTGAGGCGATTTTGATAGAATTCAGCAATATGGCGTTTGATAGTTATGAATTCATCTAGTCTTTCCAGTTGAGCTAACCCCAAAGCCGCTTGAATATTCGTTAATCTATAATTATATCCTACTTCATCATGTAAATACTCAGTTTTATCGCACCTTGCTTGTGTTGTTAGATGTCTGACTCTATCAGCAATATATTTGTTATCCGTAACAACCATACCACCTCCGCCAGTGGTTATTATCTTATTACCATTAAAGCTAAAGGCAGAAACATCACCAAGTTTACCAATCATTTTGCCTTTATATTTTGCTCCCAAAGCTTCAGTTGCATCTTCTAGTATAAAGAGATTATACTTTTGAGCAATCTCAATTAATGGATCCATATCAACAGGATGACCGTATAAATGGACAGGCAAAATACCTTTGACCGTTCTGCCTGTGGATTTATTGACCAGATTATTATTTAAATAATTACATTCTTTTTCAATAAATTCCACCGTTTTTTCAATATCCATGCAAAGCGTATCATCCACATCCATAAAGACAGGATATGCGCCACAATATCTTATCACATTTGACGATGCAATAAAAGTTAATGATGGAGTAAGAACTTCCTCATCAGGCTGAAGCCCAAGAACTATGAGTGAGATATGCAGTGCAGATGTTCCATTAGTTACAGGAATAGCATATTCCGCACCAATATATTCAGCGAATTTTTCTTCGATCCGCTCAACAAATTTTCCTGCGGATGAAACCCAACCCGTATCAAGACATTCCTTGACATATTTCCATTCATTGCCCGATATAACTGGTTCGGAAAGAGGCAGACGTTTTGGCATATATCAACCCCTTAAATAGTTAAAACAATTTTTCCAAAATTTTATTGACAACATTGCTTTAAATAATCCCCAAAGTGAACCTAATCCATAAATTATATGTAACACAGCAAATATAAAAGGCATAATAAATAGATACTTAATATTTTTCTCTTTAAAAGTGATTTTAGCAGAAAAATATCCATTTACCAATACATAAGAACCAATAATTAATAAAAATAGATACAAAAAGTATTCCGACAGTGCAATAAGTAACGCTGAAACAGCTAATCCAAGAATAAATAAGAGAGGAATTAAATGTCTGATAGATACAGGTATATGTGAAACAAACTTCATTGTATAAGTTGTCCATAAACCATTTCTAAAATTGTTTTTACAAAATGATTTAAGGTCTGAACGAGTATAATAATAACTTATAATATCAGGATGAAGAAGTATTTTACCACCTGCTTTTTTAAGCCTTCTATTAAACTCTATATCTTGTGAACTTAAGAGTTCTTCATTAAATAGACCGATCCTATCAAATATTTCTTTTCTATAACAACCACCAAAAACAGTATCAACCCATTTGGGTTCTTTGGAAATTGTTCTAAAAGTTGCACCCCCTATTCCAAATTTGTTTGATAAAGCCATAACTATATATTTGCTAAAAAATGATTCGCTTTTTGGTAAAGTTACAATTGATCCTCCAACATTATCTGATTTATATTCATTAAGATATTTTACGCAACTAGAAATATAATTTTTCTCATAGGTAGCATGAGCATCTGCCCTTAAAATTATTTCTCCTTTGGCATTTTTGATTCCTATATTTAGTGCTACTGGTGTGACTTTTTTTGGATTATCAAAAAGTATAATAAAAGGATAACGATCTTGATAATCTTTAATTATATTTCTTGTTTTATCTTCACTTTTTCCATCGATAATTATTATTTCAAGTCTATCTTTCGGATACCCATTGTTAATTATAGAATCAAGACACTTATGAATAAATTTCTCCTCATTACGACAAGGTATAATAACTGAGACAAAAGGAATATAATTTAATCCACTATTATTTGTTTTATTCATATTTTAATGTTTTTTCCCGTTCAAAACTTCTTTATATAGAGAAAGTAATTTTTTAGCCTCATTTTCCCAATTATATTTTTCAAGAACAGCTTTCCGACCATTTTCTCCCATTTCATTCATAAGTTCTGGTCTTTCTAATAAATATTCAATTGCTTCGGCGATTTCTTCTGGATTTGATGGGTCTACAAACAAAGCACAATCGCCAAAAATCTCTCTCCAATACGGGAAATCCGACATTACGATTGGAATTGAACAGAACATATAGTCAAAAGCTTTTGTTGGAGAACTTGTCAGATAATTCTTTACTGGATATAAAACAGATAATCCTATATCTGCGACTTTGAGATATTTAAAAACTTCCCCTAATTTTACAAATCCAATATATTTTGTATATTTCCACCCTTTTAGGTTTTTGCATTCTTTTTCAAAATCTTTATTTTCCCATTGTCCTAGTAGCCATAACTCTGCTCTATCATCTATATATTCCATTGCTTCAATAATCTCTTTAATACCCCGTATTTTACTAATTCCTCCTGCATAGATGATCACTGGTTTTGATTTTTCAATATCTGATTGAGTAGTTTTGTTTAATAAAGAAATAATAGGAAAATTCCTGATAATAACTATTTTGTTAAAATGTTTTTCATAATATTTGGTAAAATAGGGTATGTAACCATCTTCCGCTAATACTATTCCGTTAAATAATCTTATTCCTATTGCCTCAAAAATCTTATATAGATTGGAAACCATTACTCTTAATCTCGTATAAATCCATTGTTTATCTATGATTTGATAATAGACTAATTCGTGAACATCGTATATGACTTTTTTCATAAGAATCCGAAGTAGAATACCAACAGGGATCAATTCAGGATCGTGAAAATGTATTAAATCTGGTTTTGATCTAATAGCATATAGGAAAGCTTTAAATGGCAAGAAAAGCATTCGCTTTAGACGATTATCTGCCCTTTGTAAAGCTAATATTTTTACACCGTCAACGATTTCGTTCTTCTCATGGGGTGCAATAAGCGTTACTTGATACCCTTTTGATTGAAGACTTTTACACTCTTTATAAAAGATTCTGCCATCAAAAGCACCATGGACAGTGGTTAAGTGGCAAATTCTAGCGTTTTCTTTCATCCATTACCTCAAATATAGTTTTTTATATGCGAAAGTTAATCCCATAGCTGTAAATAGAAGACGATTATCATTAATATCCCCCGAAACTGATGAATTGAATAACATAAAAACTAATAGTGCAAGCAAAGTAATTGCTAAATATTTTTTATCTAAATCTGAAGTTTTAAGAAAGCGTATTAAATTAGCAAAACTCAAATAGACTAAAAACATAAACGCTAATAGCCCAAACCACCCCAGTTCTGAACCGATTTCCAAAAATATATTATGTGGATAACTTCCGCGACTATCATCATATCCTTCATTATACATACTAAATCCGCCTATTCCCAATCCAGTAAATGCTGTTGGGAAACTTAGCATTGCATTAATTGCACTATCAAACTTTCTTGCTCTTTCTAATACCGATTCTCCACTTTTCGTTTGCAATAACTCAAGCCTATGAAAAAGAGTAATAAAAAAATCTTGATATCTGTAAATCACTAAAAGAGAAATAATAATCATTAGCAAAAGTATACCGAGTATTCTTAAATCTGATTTCCTTATTGTTAAGGCAGTTGATAAACTTTGGCTGATCGTAAATATTGCATAAAAAAAGATACTCACCATGCTAATAACCAATGCTATTAAAGGACCTCTTCCTCCAGAAACAAATATTCCAAAAAGTAAAACGGGGCTTAAACCAATCCAAAATAACCTCATAGCTTTGTTCTTTATAGAAAGAAATAAATAAAACAATATCATTATCAATGCTGCTCCACCAACACGACCTACAGCTAGATAATTTGAACCAAAAGCACTATGAAATCCTGCTTTAGCAGGAATTACCCCTTTAACAATATCAAGGAACATCGCTATTGCTAATAATACAAAAATACCGAAGAATCTTATTATTGATTTATTATTATTAAATAAAAAAAATGGAGATATGAATGCCAGCGATGTAATCGTTAAGAATTTTAGCAATTTGTTGGTTCCGTATATAGGAGCCTGTGTATAACTCAAACTAAATATACCAAGCAAAATAATTGCGAAATATGGCAATAACATTTCTTTGGGAGGTGCAATAAGTTTGTTTTTTTTTACAGCTAGTCCATAAATTGTACCCAGTATAGTTATCAGACCGAAGAAAACGGTTAAATCAAAAAAACCTGGGAGAAAACTTAATCTTGGATCTGCCTTATAAACACCAGCATTAAGAAATAAGGCAAAAGCAATTTCAGGGAATTTAGACATATAGTAAGTGGCTAAAATAAGAAGTGGTGGAATAAAAAACAATATAATACTATCTTTAATAACTACCAAAATCACAGAGCATGGCAAAGATAATAGGATACATATTACAAGAGCAAGGATATTTCCGGGCGTGCAACGTTTTTTAAGTTTCGATATAAACCTGCTTAGTGATAACTTACCAGATTGATAATCGCTATGAGTGGCGAATTTATATATTGTATTCATTATTTGATACAAAACCTTATAGACTTTATTGGCGAAGAAGAATTAATTTCTCTATAACCTCGATCTCTTTCTGGATACGTTCATCCCAGGAACTAAATATCTTTGATGCTCTTTCCATAGCATTTTTTCCATATTCGCTTATTTTATCTGGATTATCTAAAAGATCATCAATTGCTTTTGAAATTAACTGAGGTTCAGGTTTTTCGACTAAAACACCATTATAATTATTCTCTATCACTCCATCTAGCGATCCATCATTAAGACTTATAATACACTTTCCCAATATCATTGACTCAATCAAAGCATTTCCTAGATTTGCATAGTCATATAAAGATAGGGAAATATCAGCATTTGCAACAATAGATAACGCTTTTTCATGTTGTATTTGACCTATAAAATGAATATACTCACCTAGAAAAAGTTTATGAACTGAATCTTCTAATTCATTTCTTAGGGGCCCATCACCAATAATCAAAAGTAATGGACATGGTTTATGATTAATAAGCTTAACAGCGCTTATTGCTCTATCTACTCGTTTCCAACTAGCCAGCCTTGACATATAAACAATAACAGATTGTTTATTATCACTTTTTAGTTCGCTTATAAATTTTCTCCCATAATCAACATCAATTCTTTTTTTTATATCATGGTATACACCATTATATAGATAATGTATCTTACTTGGTGGTTGCCCAAGCATAAGTGCAACTTTATCACCATGTGTACCATCATTTGTTATTATTAGTGCCGAAGTTGGAAGAACAAATTCCAAATAATCAAAAGTCATCTTCATAAATGCTTTGAATTTATAAAGAAAACTTGGCTTAGACATATAAGAATAAAGAAATGAACCATATATCCTTCTTATATTCGGGACATGAATAATTGGTGATAATACTCCAGCAATAGAACCGATATCACCATGCCCAAATATCAGATCAAACTTTATTTTATGGTTTAACATTATACATTTTAATAGAGCTTTAAATATGGACAAAAATTTGCTAAGTTTACTATTTATGTTAATATCAATTCTATAAACATATAAGTTATCTATAATAGGTAAGTTAAATTCCTTGTTTGAAAAACATACAAGATGTATCTTATATCCTTTTCTGAGCAAAGTAAATAGAGTATTAGCATAAGCAGGCATACCTTCTATGTGCATTTCTTTTTCAAAAAAAAACTTTTTCATTCCAGAGGGGACACCACTTATCATAAGGATTTTTTTCATTCTAACTTATATCCTCAATAGGACATGCCTTTTCTCTAATTATCTTTGCTGGATTTCCTGCTATTATCAAATTATCACCAAAGGACTTTGTTACAACTGCTCCTGCCCCTATAACTGTATTATTACCTATCTCCACACCGGGCAGTATTATCGCATTTGTTCCTATCCAAACATTATCACCTATTTTAATAGGCTTTTCTCGCAAGTTTCTTGAGTGATCTGAAGGATCATGATTAGCGCTAATAATTTTTACCCCAGGACCAAACCAAAAATTCATACCTATATTTATTCCATTCAAAGCCTGAAAATAGCACCCACCACTTACGGCAAAACTTGTAATGGTTGGTAAATCACTATGAAAATTTATATTTTCTCCTCTCATTATTCTCGATGTAAAATGAACCGATATACTTAAATTATGATGTTTAATTATCCATTTTGCTATACTATTTATGGTTAATAATCCCAAATTTGCTCTTTTATAAAGTCTAAGTTTTAATAATAATTTTTTCGGTAATTTTTCTCTGAATATCTTCTTCATAATTATTTAGCATTAAATATTTTCTTTGTTGTTCTATGAATTATAGCCCGAATTTCTAAATCAGAACGATATAGTATTAACAAATACACAATTAAATCTATTATAAGGGCTATCAGCAAAACATAAATACTGGAAATAGCTTTATTCAAAAATAATACAGGCAACAACAATAAAGCTGAAAGAATGAAATATTTTATAAATAACCTAATTCCTGAACTCAGAGAAGCTTTACTAAAATGATATATATAGTAAAATACTAAAATATAAAGGATTGAACTAGCCAATGAAAAAGCTATAAGACAGTTTCTTGGATCACCAAATCTCGCAAATATTATAAGTGCAAGAGTTCTAATTGCCAATTGACCCAAAGTCAAAAATAATAAAGTTCCCTGACGATTAAATATAGAAAAAACAGTGCTTAATGGAGCACTCATAAATTGGAAAAGAACATAAATGCTGAGAATTTGTGTATATATCCCCGCCTCTGCCCAATTTTCCCCAAACACAAATCCAAAAAGCGGTCCACCAAAGAGACCCAGAATCATAAAAGGAAAAACTCCAATCTGGATCAATCTCTTTGATGTATTACTAACCATGCTGACTAATTTGCCTTTGTTATTATATTCCTTTGCCGCAGAAGGAAAAAATACTTGCGATATTGAATAACCTAACAAAGACACAGGTAATCCAATAAACCTGTTTCCCAAAGAATAATAACCAACTATGGTTGTAGAAAAATAAACACCCAATATAATCGGTGGCAATTGCATTGATACCGAATTAAACAATCCTGCCCATGTATCATAAATAGGAAATTTTTTATAGTATTTTGCAACTTCCCATATATATTTAATTGATAAATGTGCATTTCTAGAATTCGATAAAAACTCACGAGAAACGAAAACAAATAGTATTAAAATGCTCAGTATAATTCCCGCTATATTGCCAACAAACAAAAACGTAGCAGAAGCCCCAAAAAGCAAACCT
>Ga0067045_1029813_pt1 | contig 18278 bp, 18 predicted proteins | sample TerdegcTABiofilm_FD_59184 | JGI IMG/M metagenome (GOLD analysis project Ga0067045, IMG submission 59184) | Combined Assembly of (Gp0054472, Gp0054536) Wastewater bioreactor microbial communities from Singapore -Terephthalate degrading... | reverse complement strand
TGTTGTTGCTGGCGTTACTCCAGGAAAGGGCGGGGAGTGGGTATTGGACGGCAAAATCCCTGTCTTCGACTCCGTTAAAGTTGCGGTGGAAGCTACCGGAGCTAATGCAACAGTGATCTTTGTCCCGGCCCGTTTGGCGGCGGATGCGATGTATGAAGCTGGGGACGCTGGTATCCCATTGCTTGTTTGCATTACTGAAGGCATTCCCGTCCACGACATGATCTGCGTTCGGCAGTTTTTGGAACAGAAACGTATTTGCCTGGTTGGCCCCAATTCTCCCGGTTTGCTATCGCCAGGTGAATCCAAAGTGGGAATTATCCCCGGCGATCTTGCCATTCAAGGGAATGTGGGGGTAGTTTCGCGTTCTGGAACACTTACTTATGAAGTATTGAATGCCCTTAAGCAAAATGAAAGAGGCGTAAGCGCTTGCGTTGGGATTGGGGGTGATCCGATCATCGGAATTGGTTTTGTGGATGTGTTGCAAATGTTCGAGGCAGACGCTCATACCGAGCAGGTAATATTGATCGGAGAGATTGGAGGGAATGAGGAAGAACTTGCCGCCAATTTCATTGCGAAAGAGATGACGAAGCCAGTTGTGGCGTTCATCGCTGGCCGGTCTGCGCCAGCCGGAAAACGATTGGGACATGCCGGCGCGATCATCGAAGGCGATGCTGGCCTGGCAAGCGTTAAAATGGAAGCCCTCAGGGCGGCAGGCGTTCGCATTGCCAGCTACCCTGAGGAAATACCTGCTCTTATGGATTGAATCCTTCCGAATAGAATTGGAAGCTTAGCTTCCCTGGTGTAGAAAGATCAGGGAAAAGTTATCTTATTTCTTGTGGGTTTCAATATATTGGATAACATCTTTAACGGACTTGATGTTGCGGGCGTCCTCATCCGAAATGGCCAGATCGAATTTTTCACAGAATCCATCAATCAAGAAAAATTGATCCATAGAGTCAGCTTTCAAATCTTCAATAAACCGTGTTTCTGGCGTTAATTGATCCCCGTCAATTTTTAAAACTTCGGTAATCACTGCTTTCACATCATTAAACGTATCAGACATGCGGAAACCTCCTGGCTTATTTTTCTGCGTCCAGGATGAATTTTATCTTTCCTCTCCAATCTGTCAAGTGTGGTTTGGTCACAATATGGTTCGGATGAATGAAATGAGACGCATTACAATTGATAACCCCATTCATCACTCTTTGGTATACTCAATAAAAATCAGATTGAAAGAAATAATCTATGGATAATTCCATGGCCGATCCATCTGGCTTATCTTCTCGCAAGGCAGACCATATCCGAATTAACCTCGAAGAAGATGTGAAATCATCTATCACAACAGGTCTGGAGCGCTATCGTTTTGTTCACCGTGCGCTGCCCGAGATAGATCTGGAGGAGGTTGATCTAGGCGTTGAGGTTTTTTCTAAGAAGTTAAAAGCGCCTATTCTCATCTCTTCGATGACCGGTGGCACCGTCGAAGCAGAGGGTATCAATCGCACACTTGCTATCGCTGCTCAGGAGACGGGTGTAGCGATGGGGGTGGGATCGCAAAGGGCAGCGATTGAACGATCTGATTTGTCCCCAACGTTTCAGATTCGTGCGTATGCACCGGATATTCTCCTGTTTGCCAATTTAGGAGCGGTTCAATTGAATTATCGCTATACGGTGGAGGAATGCCGGCGCGCCATGGATATGATTGAGGCGGACGCTCTTATCCTGCACCTCAATGCATTGCAGGAAGCATTGCAGCCAGAGGGGGATGGTCGTTTTGGCGGCCTGCTGGCAAAAATTGAGCAAGTATGCAAACAATTGCCTGTACCGGTGATCATCAAGGAAGTTGGGTGGGGAATTTCGGAGCAGGACGCCCACCAGTTATGGTCTGCCGGTGTGTCGGCTATCGATGTTGCAGGCGCAGGGGGAACTTCGTGGTCGCAGGTGGAGATGCACCGAATTCAAGATGTTCATCGGGCGCGCGTGGCGGCTGCTTTTCGAGATTGGGGGATTCCAACCGCTGATTCAATCCTTCAGGTTAAAAAAGCCGTCCCTGAAATGATGGTTTTTGCCTCTGGGGGCTTGCGGGATGGCATTGACATTGCCAAGTGTATTGCATTAGGGGCAACATTGGGTGGAATGGCCAGCCCATTTCTTCGAGCGGCTGTGATCTCACCAGATGAAACGATTGCCGTGATACATGAGATTCAAAAAGAATTGCAGATATGTATGTTTGCCAGCGGTGCCCGGCATATTGCTGCGCTGCAAAAAACTTCATTGCAAAGGCTTTAACGAAACGCTATGAACCTGGACCAGTATATCCGATTGATGTTGCCTGCGGTTGAAGAAGAATTAAAACGGGTTGTAAAAGATGGAGTTTCTGATGAGGTCATAGGGCTTCGTTTGATGTTATCTTATCATATGGGATGGGAAGGCGAGGGCGCAGGGCTGGAAGCGCAGGGCAAGCGCATCCGGCCTTTGTTAGTACTGCTTTCGGCTGTTGCGGCTGGTGGTGGGTGGGAACAGGCGTTGCCAGCTGCCGTATCGGTGGAACTTGTACATAATTTCTCGCTGATCCACGATGATATCCAGGACTGCAGTGAAACCAGGCGGGGGCGGCCTACCGTTTGGGTCAGATGGGGAGTTGCACAGGCTATTAATAGTGGCGATTTGATGTTCACGCTGGCTTTTTACAGCCTCAACAAACTTTTCCTGTCAGGCTCTCCCGCAGCGGCTTTAGAAGCCTCACGAATATTGCAGGAGGCTTGTATCGACCTGACGCGCGGGCAATACCTTGACCTCCTATATGCAGAACGGAAAGAGATCGGGGTGTCCGATTATTGGCCAATGGTTGGTGGCAAGACAGCTGCACTTCTTTCGGCGGCGGTAGGATTAGGCGCGCTTTCTGCGGGGGCTTCCATGGAGCGCCGCCAATCCTTCAGGAAATATGGTTATACTCTTGGTTTGGCTTTTCAAGCCTGGGATGATTGGCTTGGGCTGTGGGGAGATCCTCTGATTACCGGAAAATCTAACGCCAGCGATCTGATTGCGGGCAAGAAAACGCTTCCAGTTATTTACGCACTGAACTCTGATGCTGTTTTTCGGGAACGCTGGCTTAAAGGGCCGATCCATTCCGAAGAGGTTCCAACCATCTCGGAAATGCTCATCAAGTCTGGCGCTAAAGAGTACACGGAAAAGGAAGCCACTCGGTTGACCGATGAAGCACTTGTTGCACTCGAACAGGCTGCTCAAAATGAGGATGGACTTCAGGCCTTGCGAGAACTGACCCATCGCTTGCTTGGACGAAAAAATTGATCCTGTTCCTGCACCGGGTTGCATTTATTGGTGTCCTGGGTGCCCAGGCGTGAAAGCGCATCTTAATTAAAACTCTTCCTCTTTGCTTGCTAGAGGGGTCGCTATTATAAAGTAATGTATAATGAGGACTAATTATTTTATTTAGCCCAACTTTTTTTATTTTTACAGGGCGACTCTCAACCAAATTATTTTATGAGGGAGTTATGGATATATTTAAAAAGTGTTTTGACTATACAGAAGTCAAAGAAGCTATCGCACAAGGATTTTATCCCTTTTTCATTCCTCTAACTGAGAATGAAGGCACCGAGGTGACATATCGTGGTCATCGCTTGATTATGTGTGGCTCCAATAATTACCTCGGGTTGACTACACATCCCAAGGTGCGTGAAGCGGCTCTCGAAGCTGTGAAGCGTTTTGGAACGAGCTGTACGGGTTCGCGCTTCCTGAACGGCACGCTGGAAATGCACGAACAGTTGGAGAGAGAACTGGCGGCATGGGTGAACAAACCTGCCGCTCTGGTTTTTTCTACAGGCATGCAGGTGAATTTGGGGACAATAAGCGCTTTGGTGGGTCGCGATGACGTGGTGATTCTGGACAAAGATGACCATGCTAGCATTGTTGATGGGGCGCGCTTGAGCTTTGGCAAGATTGAGCGCTTCAGGCACAATGACATGGATCATCTGGAACGGGTGTTGAAATCAATACCGGATTCGTGCGGCAGTTTGATCGTTGTGGATGGCTTATTCAGTATGGAGGGCGATCTGGCTGAGCTGTCTGAGCTTACAAAGGTTGCCAGAAAATACGGCGCCCGCCTGATGGTGGATGATGCGCATGGCATGGGCGTCACCGGCAAGGGTCATGGTACGGCGGCTCACTTTAACGTAACGCCTGACATTGACCTCATTATGTCCACCTTCAGTAAGTCTTTTGCCTCCTTGGGCGGGTTTGTTGCAGGTGACGAAGACGTAATTTCTTATATCAAACACCATGCCAGGGCATTGATTTTCAGCGCCAGTATCCCTCCGGCGAACACCGCAGCGGCGCTGGCAGCCTTGCACGTGATGGCGGAAGAGCCTGAACGGATTGAGCGCGTCAACCGCAATGCAGATAAAATGAGAGAGGGCTTTCGTTCCTTAGGGTTTGATACGGGTAACTCGGTAACCCCTGTCATCCCAATCATCATTGGAGATGATCAACGCACCTTCCTTTTCTGGAAACGCCTCTTTCAAGAAGGGGTTTTTGTTAACCCTGTAATTTCCCCCGCTGTTCCTCCTGGTCGCCAGCTTCTCCGCACCAGTTATATGGCTACACATACCGACGACCAGTTGGACCATGTCCTCGAGATCTTTGCTAACGTAGGGAAGGAATTGGGGATTATTTGACTGAGCTTTTATTATAAAAAACCGCAGGATGTCTTGTGCTCCTGCGGTTTTTTACTTGATGGTTATCAGATAGAATAAAAAAACCTTTCTTTATCGCAGCACATAAATCACCCCGATTGTATTTGGCCCGCAGTGGCTGGAAATTGTTGCACCTGCCAGGGTAGTCCATATTTCTTGTATCGGTGCAGATTGGTAGAGATGAGATTTAAGATAGGTTGCGTCATCGTCGCAGCCGGTGTGTGTTATAAAAACGCGCTTTAGATCAATCAGCGCGCTGTTTTTCTTAAAGTCTTCCAGCATTGAGTCCAAGGCGCGTTTCCGTGTGCCGCGGATCTTTTCTTTCACCCCCAGTGTACCATTGGGTTTGGTTTCAATAATTGGCCGGATTTTTAACAAACTGCCGGCGATGTTTTGTAGGGCAGAACAACGTCCTCCAAGATAAAGGTAATCCAGAGTTTCAACGACAAAGGAAGTATGGATTTTCTCTGCCGCCTGGGTGATCTCTTTGGCAATTTCTTCTGCACGGAGGCCTTCATCGCGCAACTCTGCGGCTTTTAAAGCCAGAAGCCCAATGCCGGTTGAAAGGTTGTTGGAATCGACAACAAAGATTTTGCGGTCGGGTAGGTTACGAGCGGCGACGGCGGCGTTTTGAACGGTTGCGGAAAGTTTAGAACCAATGCCAATGTAGACCAAATCTCCAGGAATTGACTGATAAAATGCGGTAAATTCAGCTAGAGATGGAGCTGAAGTCTTGGGTAATTCTCCGGTATCTTGTACAGATTGGAACAAGTCTGCAGGAGTTATGTCGATGCCATCATGAAAAAGCCTGTCTTTTACAACAACCGAGAGAGGGATTACATGGAGGTTAAATTTCTTAATTAATTCTGGACTAAGATCAGAACAGCTGTCTGTGAGGATATTAACCATAGCATGACCTCAAGAATGATGATCTGCAGAAATCCGCCAAATTATAGCAGAAGACTATCTCGAATCTAGAACCAATTTCGACGTTTGAATAAGATGGTCATCCCAAGCCCAATTAAAATAAAAATTCCCCATAAGGTCGGGTAAGCCCATTGCCAGCCCAGTTCCGGCATAAAATGGAAATTCATGCCGTAAACGCCAGCGAGAAAAGTCAATGGAAGAAAGATGGTAGAGACGATGGTGAGAGCTTTCATGATTTCATTCAGCCGCAAAGAAGTAGAAGAGAGATAGATATCCAGTGCGCCAGAGACAATATCGCGTATGGATTCGCTTAAATCCTGAAAACGAACTAGGTGATCATAGATATCGCGAAAATAGATGCGGCTATGTTGGTCAATTTGCGGATACTCATCTCTCGACAGTTTATTGACCACCTCACGCATCGGTGAAATTACCCGTCGCAGGGCCATAATATTATGCTTGAGGGCGAGGATCCGCTCCAGGGTCTGCGGCTCTGGCTTTGCCATGACGTTGTCTTCCAAGAGATCGATCTCTTCATCCAATTTGTCCAGTACAGGCATGTACGCATCGACCAGCCGGTCCAGGATAGCGTGGCAGAGGAAATCGGAGCCGTTCTCATGCAGACGTTCGTCCCGGCTCAATCCTTCCCAAACGCGATCTACCGACGTGATGTTTTCATGTAGGCTGCAAGAGACGAGATAATTAGACCCCAGGAAGAGGTTAAGTTCGCGCGTGGTCAGGCCATTTTCATGTGCACCAAATTGGACCATATGTGTGACGATGAAGAGATAAGCTTTAAAATCATCGACCTTTGGCGTCTGGTATTCATCACTCTGACAGTCTTCGATGGCAAGTGGATGAAAGTTGAAAATATCTTTCAGATAATGGAGGAGCTCGTTTGAATTTGGTTTTTCTAAATGAACCCACAGCAGGCTGTCTGGCTGCGCCAGAGCATCATAGATTTCAGTTTCGCTCAGGTTCTTTTGAATTGTTCCATTGGGTGCAAAAAAGATACTTCGAACCATAGACAACCTCTTAGAATTATAAGTACAATAACCAGTATAAACCGTATGCAAAAATTGAGCAATTTTTATTTATTCGAGTCTGTTCTTGTAGGTGCGCGATGCCAGTAATTGATCATTTTGGAATAATTGCTCCCTTCTATGAGCGAGTATTCGGCGCTAGCCTTCAAACTGACTGGCAGGGAGAGCTTGCTCTTTCACAAGGGATGCGCCTTTTGGATGTCGGCGGAGGAACCGGCCGGATCGCGCAACACTTGCTTTGTGAATCTTGTGATGTTATCGTTGTAGATGAGTCGCTCAAGATGCTTAAAAAGGCTCGTGAAAAAGCCAGGCTGCATACGACGTGTTCGCTTGCAGAAGATTTACCCTTTGGCGAAAAGAGCTTCGACCGGGTGATTATGGTTGACGCCTTTCATCATGTTGCAGATCAGGGGCGGACTGCCCGAGAGTTGTTTCGAGTGTTAAAACCTGGCGGTGTTATCCTTATCGAAGAACCGGATATTCGCCTGGTATTTGTGAAGTTCATTGCGCTGGCCGAAAAGCTCTTGTTTATGCGGAGCCATTTCCTGGATCACAGTGAAATTGTAAGTTTATTTAACGTTTTTCCTGCTTCTATTACTGTGATGGAAAAAGACGGTAACGTATGGATTCTGGTGCGGCGACTGGAGTAAAAGATTGGGTGTCCGGCTGATGTTTTGCCGGTCAGAGAATAATGCACAGGAGAGAGCATGTCTGAATTGTCAGTTAAAAATCTAATGAGACGTTTGCCAGAGGCTTTTATTCCAGAGAAATCTGCCGGCGTTCATGCAATAATCCAGTTTCATATCACAGGCGAGGAAGGGGGGGATTGGATAGTAACCATTCAAAACAAGACTTGCCATGTACAAGACGGTGTGTCTCCGAATCCAAACCTGGTGTTCGAAGGGGATGCCGCGAACGTTTTGGATGTTTTCACGGGGAAAATGGATGGAATGCGGGCTTTTATGCAAGGCAAGCTGGTTTTGCGTGGCGATATTGGTTTGGCCATGCGGCTGGCCAATTTGTTCAAAGCGACCTAAACAACGCTTTGCCAGTGACTCATTTGTGTTGCGGTTTTCTTGTCAGGTTTTTTCGGTTTAAAAAAGCCCCCAATCTGCCCCAAGCCCTTCTTCCATCATTGAGAAGTCCCACATCTCTGTGCCAAGTTCAATTTCAGTTGGGCGTTCAAGCGCAGCCTCAGCTTTCTGGCGCGTGGTTTCGATCATGGCGGGCCCGTAGGGACAAAAAGGGGTCGTTAAAATCATGTTGATTGTGGCTTTGTCTTCGCTAAGCTGGACATTGCGGATCAGCCCAAGCTGGATAATGTTGAATCCGATTTCAGGATCAATGACCTCGCTCAAAGCGGCGCGCAGCGTTTCGCTCAATTGAGGGTGGGTGTCTTCAATTTCCCAACGCGGGCGGTTCGTTTCTGATTGAAAGGTCATTTTGTACTTTCCTTTTCAGTCGAAGCGGGAATTAAGTAAGTGCAGTAGCGGTCGCCCTGGAGAACGCAGCCAATTTTTTCTACCGGGATGGAAAGCATGGCAGAAATGAGCGTCTGATCCACGACGCAGACTTCGGGATGGTTTTGTCCGACATGATAATAGGGGCAGGAAACTTCGTAAATCTGGTAGTTGTCGCCCTCTTTATCCCATTCAAGGTTAAACCCTTCATCCGCCAACACTTCTTTGATGGTTTCTAGTTTTTGCTCCATAGGCAGCGACTGAATTTTGTGAGCGTATTCTCCCGCCAGTTCTTTCGCCATTTGAGCAAATAGCTGGTTGACGGTAGGTTCAGGCAATGTTTCCTTGATCTGGCTTAGTAGGCGATTGGTTAAGGTGAGGTAACGGGTAGGGAAGCGTTCCAGGCCTTTTTCGGTCAAAAAGTAGACCAATCTGGGACGCCCGACGCCATGACGCTCCTCTTCAGCTGCTACCATTCCGTCGGCCTGCAGGTTGGTTAAATGATGTCGGACCGAAATGGCATTAATTCCAACAGCATCTGCAAGGTCGTTGATGCTAGAGCGCGGATTATTGAGAAGCGTCTGCAAGATCCGTTCCCGGGTGCTTTTCATATTTCCTCATATATTTATCACATAAACTTTGGTTATTACTACAAAAGAGTATATCACAACGCTTTGAGAAATGTCAATAATATAGATTTTTATGTTAAATATAAAAAAGGCACAGATATTTCCCTGTGTCTCAAGCGCTATAAATATTGCGATGGGTTGCGCTCAACGCAGGGCGCGGGCATCCAGCGCCAGTACGCCTTTTCCACTTTCATACACCAGCAGTGGATTGATCTCAATCTCACTGATCTCAGGGAAATCCAGGGCGAGCTGTCCAAGCCTCAGAATACAATCAATCACTGCCTCGATATCTGCCGCCGGTTGGCCCCGCAACCCGGCAAGCAGTTTTCCGGCGCGGGTGCTGTTCACCATATCCAGCGCCTGCTGGTGGGTCATAGGGGCAATGCGAAATGCTACATCGGTCAACAATTCTACATAAATGCCTCCCAGGCCGAACATCACCAGAGGTCCAAAGGTGGCGTCTCGGCGCATCCCGATAATCACTTCATGACCTTTTGGCGCCATTTTTTCAACCAACATTCCTTCAAGGCGAGCCTGTGGATGGTCTTTTTTTATTTTTGACAGCATCTCCCCGTAGGCGGATTTTACAGATGCTGCATCTGTCAGGTTCAGCCGGATGCCCCCCGCCTCCGATTTGTGGAGCAAATCCGGCGATACAATTTTAAGCGCCGCAGGGTAGCCTAACTTCTCGGCTGCCTGGACTGCGTCGTCTGCATTTTGCACCCATTCACCTGGCACGATCGGAATGCTGTACGCTGCCAGCAGTGGACGGGTTTGGGCTTCTCCCAGGATCGGCTGGTTTTTTGTTTCGGCCAAAATTTTTTGTACGGCTTTCTGGTCTATCCCTTTGAAAGCTGTAACCAAAGAACCTTCAGGTTTACTGCGCCATGCCCCAAACCGGCGCAACACACCCATGACCTTGCCGGCCTGTTCGGGAAAAGTGTACATGGGAACTTGCATCCCGTGCAACACGTGCCGGGCTTCGCTGACGCTGACGCCACCCACAAAAGAGGTGATAACGGTTTTATCCGTTTGAGCGGCAATCTCGCCGATTACCTTCCCAACATCCGCCGGGTTTACAAGCGCCTGCGGCGTCAGGATCGCCAGTGTTGCATCCACATTCTCATCCGCCAGACAGGCTTTCAGCGCATCGGCGTATTCTTGGGGTTCGGCACCTCCCAACATATCTACCGGGTTACCAACCTGAGCGGCAGGGTTCAATTTAGAGCGTAAGAAGGCTTGTGTTTCGGGCGTCAGGTCAGCCAGGCGCATCCCATTTGCAGCCAGGCTATCCGAAGCCAAAGCGGCCGGCCCTCCGGAATTGGTCACGATGACCGTCCGATTACCCTTTGGAGGGCGCTGGTAAACCATACCGATACAGACATCAAAAAGTTCTGCTGCCGATTCCACCTCGATGATACCGGTTTGCTCAAACGCGGCCTGGTAAGCGGTATGAGAACCAGCCAGCGAGCCGGTATGAGAGGATACTGCTCGCGCGCCAGCCTCGGATCGACCTACTTTTAACATCACTATGGGCTTTATCCGACTGACTTTACGCGCTACTTCCAGGAATCGTTGACCATCTTTGATGCCCTCCAGATAGGCGGCAATGACTTTTGTATTAGGATCAACGCTTAAGTATTCAATAATATCTGTTTCATTGACGTCTGCCATATTGCCCATGCTGGTGAAGTTCGAAAAACCAATATCTTTATCCAAAACGTAGTCTACGACGGCCCCGCAAATTGCCCCGGATTGCGAGAGAAAACCGATATTTCCTTTGGGAGGGACGCCCTTGATGAAAGTTGTGTTTACGCCGCTGTATAGATCCATGATGCCGACGCAGTTGGGGCCGATTATCCGCATCTTGTACCGCCGGGCGATCTTGACGCACCGGTTTTCCAGTTCTAATCCTTGTGGTCCCACTTCTCGAAACCCGCCGGAGATGATAATCGCGGTTTTGATTCCACGCTGACCGCAGGCTTCTACCGTTTCGGGAACGCTCGGCGCGGGCAGTGCAATGACAGCCAGATCAACTGGATCTGGGACGCTGCTGATATCGGCAAAGCAGGGCTTTCCAAGCACTTCGGAATGGCGGGGGTTGACCGGGTAAACGCCGCCACGGTATTCCCCTTCAACCATGTTTCGTAAGATGCCAAAACTTAACTTCGTGGGGTTAGCTGATGTTCCAATTAACGCTACGCCGCTGGGGGCAAAAAATGGCTTCAAATCGCTAGTCATGGAATCCTCCGCAAAGAATTTTGGTCATCTGCTAGTGTGTCATTGTAACTTTACTCGGATTGGGCGAGCTTTTCTAAAAAGGCCGATGCTTCTTGATAAAACCGAAATCGCTTTTCGGCGGCACGGAATTCGCTGGTATGAGCTCTCATCCGGCCGTTGTGGCGGGTGGCGCCAATATGTTTGTGCAATAGCTCATGGTACATCACAAAATCGATTACGTGGCTTGGGACATGAGGCGAATCCAGAGACTTACTGATGACAAGTGTGTCCGTATCTATCCGATAGTGTCCCAGCTTTTTCAGGCTCTTTCGGCTGCTCCATCCCAATCTGGGCTGGGATAAACTACCCGCAAAATATTCTTTATTCACCCGCTCGAAGATCGTAACGAGATTGGCGTAGTTCCCTTCAGGGGCTTTAATCCGTGTTTGGTGGGAATATAAGGCTTCATAATCATGCAAAAAAGCTGGCTGTCGGGTATATTGGCGAATTACATCTGACTTTTTTTGATCTCGCTCTCCCATAGCTAAATGAATCAGGTTTTCAAGGATAATGGGCGGTGCCCCGATAAAGGCTTCATTCAAAGTGATTTTGATTTGCCGGGGGGTACGTGTCCCTTTGTATAGGTAACGGGTATTATAAAATTGGATGGAGACTGGAAGGTTGGAAGTCTTGAATAGATTTATGGATCTTGCCGTCATCGCAGTTGCATGGTCGCGCGCGATCACCAGGGATTGAACATGTTTTCTTACTGTCTCTGGTTTGCTGATGAACATAAGCCAGCGATAGGCAACTTGGGAGGCGCCGGTTATTTTGCTGGGAGAGCTGCCAGCCCGGCGGAGTTGCAGACGTATGTTATCAATTTGCTGGGCAACCTCATTGCAAACCAGCCCTATTTGATGATTGTCCAGCTCTTTCTCATCGCTCAAGCTGGCCAGGCGGCTCTGTATTGTGTTCACGGTGCGCTGGATGCCATTGATTCTTGTCCGTTGAGGTTTGAGTTGTTGCGCGTGTTGGTTTTTTTTCATTTTTTTTAGGTTATCAGGCAACGGGAATAGCGATCATTATACAGGGAATTTAACGCCTTTTGCAAGAATTTTTGTAAGGAGCTAAATATATTAGAATATTATAATAAATATTGACCCTTTTCGGACGCTATGCTATAATTGCAGTGTTCCAACAATTATGTTAGATATTTATAAAAAGATTGATAAGAATTGTTGGGAGAGGAAAGAATAGAATTTGCATACTCACAAAGGAGTGTTGCTCGATGTCTGAACTGGTGATACGAGACCTACATGTCAATATTGAGGGCAAAGAAATCATCAAAGGGTTTAACCTGACCATCTCTCAGGGTGAGGTTCACGCTATTATGGGACCCAACGGTACTGGCAAATCCACCCTGGCTTACACGCTTATGGGGCATCCTGCTTATGAAGTGACGTCAGGAGAGGTGTGGTTTAAAGGTCAGAACATCCTGGAACTGGAAGCAGATGAGCGTTCTCGTTTAGGTCTCTTTCTTGCTTTTCAATATCCGGTTGCTATCCCCGGGGTAACTGTGGCAAATTTTTTACGAACCGCATTGAACTCACGCCGAAAAGCAGTTAATCCAGAGGATAAGGGGATTCCGATCCCTGAATTCAGAAAAATGTTGAAGGAAAAGATGGACATCCTTCGCATGGATCATAGCTTCGGAGGCCGGTATTTGAACGAAGGATTTTCTGGCGGCGAAAAGAAGCGCGCCGAAATCCTCCAAATGGCTACATTAAGACCAGAAATTGCAATACTGGATGAAACCGATTCTGGTTTGGATATTGACGCATTGCGGATTGTCTCTGAAGGGGTTAATGCCTTGCGTGGCCCAGAACTCGGCGTATTACTCATTACCCATTACCAGCGAATTTTGAATTACATCAAACCGGATTTTGTCCATGTCATGCTGGGCGGGAAGATCGTAGAATCTGGGGGGCCGGATCTTGCTTTGCATCTGGAGGAACACGGTTACGAATGGGTGCGCGAGAAGTATGAGAATGGTATGACAGTAGCCTGAGCCTTTACTGGTTCGGAAAACTCAGGAGGCAGGAATGAGTACAAACTCGCAGGAAAACCTTCTAGAAGGATTGGGAGAATATCGTTATGGGTTTAGTGACCCTGACGTTTCTGTTTTTAAGACCCGAAAAGGGCTGGATCGTGAGGTTGTCCAGCAAATTTCATACATGAAGGGCGAACCGCAGTGGATGCTCGATTTTCGTCTGAAAGCGTTAGATCATTTCACCAAGCGCCCAATTCCTACCTGGGGCGCAGATCTCTCTAACCTCAATTTGGATGAGATTTATTACTATGTAAAACCCGCTGAAATGGAAAGCAAATCCTGGGAAGATGTCCCCGACACCATTAAACAGACTTTTGACCGCCTGGGCATCCCGGAAGCCGAGCAGAAGTTCCTGGCCGGGGTCGGCGCCCAGTACGAATCTGAAATGGTTTACCACAGCATTCAGGAACACCTTGAAAAACAGGGCGTTATTTTTGTCAGTATCGAAGACGGCCTGCGAAAACATCCTGATCTCTTCAAGGAGTATTTTGGGACAGTCATCCCGATAGAGGATAATAAATTTGCTGCATTGAACAGCGCGGTGTGGTCGGGCGGCTCGTTTGTCTATGTCCCGAAGGGCGTCAAAGTTGATTTGCCCTTGCAGGCTTATTTTCGCTTGAATGTTGCGAATATTGGCCAGTTCGAGCGATCGATCATCATTGCGGATGAGGGCGCTCAGGTACATTACGTTGAAGGTTGTACCGCTCCGCAATATACCACCGACTCTTTCCATAGCGGAGTGATCGAAATTGTGGTTAAGAAGGGCGCGCGGGTGCGGTACACGACCATCCAAAACTGGTCGAATAATGTGTACAACCTGGTCACACAGCGCGCGCTCGTTCATGAAGATGGCGTAATGGAATGGGTGGATGCTAATCTGGGCTCGAAAGTGACGATGAAGTATCCCTCTTGTTACCTGTTGGATAAAGGCGCGCGTGGCGAAATTCTCTCGATGGCGTTTGCCGGTCCTGGCCAGCATCAGGATGCCGGAGGAAAAGTAATTCACTTTGCGCCCCACACCAGCAGCAAGATTACTTCAAAATCGATCAGCAAAGGTGGCGGGAGAGCTTCGTACCGCGGCCTTTTGAAGGTTCACAAGGGCGCTGTAGATGCGCGTTCTAATGTTGTGTGTGATGCTTTGCTCCTGGATCCAAAATCCCGCTCAGATACTTATCCTTATATTGAGATTGATGAAGAACAGGTTTCTATCGGACATGAGGCTTCGGTCTCTAAAGTGGGCGAAGAACAGCTTTTTTACCTGATGAGCCGCGGCATGAGCGAGGAAGAAGCAACCACAATGGTGGTTTCTGGTTTTATCGAACCATTGGTGCGAGAGTTGCCCATGGAGTATGCTGTGGAGATGAATCGCCTGATCCAGTTGCAAATGGAAGGCTCAATTGGTTAAGGTGAAAAGCGTTGAGTGGTGAAAAACTGTACTGCCTGATCATAGGTTTAAAAACTTAGACACGGAAAACTATATGACTGGAACACCTCAGATCGTAATTCGGAAACAGCGCACTCAAGAAGTCGCCGCCCAGGATTTCTCCTTCACGTTCGAGGACATCAGGCTTCCGGATAACAGCGCCTACATCACGACTTACCGGAAAAATGCGTGGGAGGTTTATCGTTCTCTCTCTCTCCCAACCGTAAAAGATGAAGCCTGGCGACGCACTGATTTGCGGAATCTTCAGGCTGCCAGCTTCAGGATTCCTGGAAAGAATCTTTACCAAAGCCTGGAACCGGTCCCGGATGGACTGCTCCAGCCCCTGACAGGCGACAGCCATGGCGGGCAGGTTATTTTGATGGTTGGCGGTTCGCAGACAATCCTTGATCCTGACCTGATCAGCCAAGGGGTAATTTTTACGGACTTACTCACTGCCGAAAGAGATCACCCGGACATCCTTGAAAAGATTATGGGAAAAGTTGTGCAGCCCTCCGAGGGCAAATTTTCTGCCTTATCGGCAGCGCTTTGCCAGAATGGAGTCTTACTCTATGTTCCGCGCGGTGTAGTTGTCGACCAACCTCTTCAAAGCCTGCTTTGGGGTCCGGGGGCCAGATTGGCTTATTTTTCGCATATTCTGGTCTATCTGGAAGAAGGGGCATCAGCTACCTATGTGCATGAAGCGGCTTCTCCAACTCGAGAAGATGGTCAAAAATTACATACCGGTCTGGTGGAATTGTACGTTGGACCTGAAGCAAAGCTGCGATGGGTGGAACTGCAAAGCTGGGGAGAGAATGTCTGGAATTTCAGTCATGAACGGGTAAAAGTAGAACGGGATGGCATGATTGACTGGGTCTTTGGGGCTGTAGGCAGTCACGTGACAAAGAACTTTTCTGATCTTGAACTGATCGGAACCGGGAGCAACGGCCGGATGTCGGGATTTTATTTTACCGATCGGGATCAGCATTTAGATCATGACACCCAGCAAAATCACCTGGCTCCTCATACCACCAGCGACTTGCTTTTTAAAGGTGCATTGTTAGGAGAAAGCCGCTCAGTCTGGCAGGGCATGATCTATGTCGCTCCTGGAGCTGATAAAGCCGATGGTTATCAAGCCAATCGTAACCTGGTATTGAGTCGCGGCGCCCGGGCTGATTCGATCCCGGGTCTGGAAATTTTGGCGGATGATGTCCGCTGTACGCATGGTGCAACGGTAGGACGTATTGACCAGGATCAGGTATTCTATCTTTTGAGCCGGGGAATTCCCAAGATCGAAGCGGAACGGCTGATTGTAGAAGGTTTTTTTGATCCGATCATGCAGCGAATCCCGTTTGAAGGTGTGCGGCAGCGGTTTCAGGATGCTATCCATGAGAAGATGGCATCCTATGAAGCTTAAACCGGCAGTTAATGAGGCAGCAACAGGAATTATCGGTGGCTGGTGTTAAGTTTGCTTCGAAGAACCGGTTTCTCATTGCGGAGATTCCGGTTTTTTAAGGTGTCTTAATGGAAATACTGGCTGATTATGATAAAATACATAGGTTAACCAATTGATTAAATTTGTGCAGGAGAAAAGTATGGCATCTGCACCTTACATGCGACCACCAGAACCGGAATTTACCTTTGACGTTGGTGATGTTGTAGAAGTGTACTGTGATCACGAAAAAGATAGTCAGCGTGTCCGAGGTTGGGTGAAAGGGATTGTCGTGCAGGTTGATTCCAAGATGGTGGCAGTACAATTCCGTTCGAATGTTTTCCTGACGGATGGGTGGATGGTTCCCGATCACATCTTGTGGTTCCCCATTAATTCACAGCACCTGCGCGCCTCACAAGGGAAAGCGGCAAAAACGAATATACCAGAATATTGAGTTGAAAATGATGTCGCAAACCCTCAACGTAGATCAAATTCGGAAGGATTTTCCTATCCTATCGCGCCGGCTGCACGGGAATAAAGCCCTCGTTTACCTGGATTCGACTGCCACCGCGCAGAAGCCGGTTACTGTTATCCGGGCAATGGAAGATTATTATAACCAGACCAATGCGAACATTCATCGAGGAGTCCACACGCTGGCAGAAGAAGCGACAGCGGCTTATGAGGGGGCCCGTGAACGGATTGCAAAATTTATTGGCGCGCGCCATGCCCGCGAAGTCATCTTTACACGTAACACAACCGAATCGATAAACCTGGTTGCTTATTCTTGGGCTCGGAAAAACCTGGTGAGCGGGGATGTGGTCATCCTGACCGAAATGGAACATCATTCTAATCTTGTGCCTTGGCAGATCCTGGCGGACGAGAGAGGTATCCGTCTGGAGTTTATCCCTGTAACCGAAGAGGGTGAGCTTGATCTCTTAACCTATCAGAACTTGCTGGAATTACGGCCAAAGCTGGTTGCCTTTTCGCAAATGTCCAATGTACTGGGGACGATTAACCCTGCCAGAGAAATAATTGAGATGGCCCACCGTGCAGGAGCAGTAACACTCATTGACGGCGCCCAATCGGTGCCTCATCTTCCGGTGGATGTGCAGCAGTTAGGGGCCGATTTCTTAGCCTTTTCAGCTCATAAGATGTGCGGTCCGACCGGAATCGGCGTTTTGTATGGTCGCAGGGATCTGCTTGAAGCCATGCCGCCATTTCTTGGGGGGGGCGACATGATCAAAAGGGTCACGTTACGTTCTTTTTCGCCAAATGAATTGCCGCACAAATTTGAAGCAGGCACACCGGCAATTGCGGAGGTAATCGGTTTCGGCGCAGCGGTGGATTATCTTATTCAGATGGGGATGAACAATATTGCAGCTCACGAACATGCCATCACCCGTTATGCCCTGGATCGCCTTTCAGAAATTTCGGGTCTCAAGCTGATTGGCCCATCGGCAGAGAAGAAAGGTGGGGTCTGTGCGTTCACAATGGAGGGGATCCACCCTCATGACATTGCTCAATTGTTGGATCGGGAAGGGATAGCTGTCCGCGCCGGACATCACTGCGCCATGCCGCTTCACCAACGCTATGGATTGCCTGCGACAACCCGCGCCAGTTTTTATCTATATAACACGTTTGACGAAGTGGATTTGCTTGCCGAGGCGCTGGAAAGGGCGAAAGAATTATTTGGCTGATCTGAGGGGAGCCGTATGGATGATTTGTATCGTGAAGTAATTATTGAGCATTACAAGAACCCGACTTACCGGGGCGTTTTAGATCCCCATGACATCAGTTTTGAAGATGAAAATCCTCTCTGCGGCGACCAGATTCGTATTGATCTTCGGGTGAATGATGCCGGCGTTGTTACCGAAGCCGCATTCAGCGGCCATGGTTGCGCTATCTCGCAGGCTTCGGCTGATCTCCTCCTTGAATCGATCGTCAACAAACCACTGGAAGAGGTTAAGAAAATCTCCAAACAGGATCTTCTGGATCTGCTGGGATTGGAGAATCTTGGCCCGGTGCGATTGAAGTGCGCCTTGCTTTCTTTAAAGGTATTAAAAGCTGGCATATATGGTTTGGGAGAAACGGATGATCTCCTCGTTGAGGAGGAAGAATGACTGGCGAGAGGCAGTTAGGATATTATGAAATTTGCTCAATCGAAGAGTTGCCGCCCGGTGAGCGTATGTTCATTGAAGTGGGCGATGAAAAGATCGTTCTTTTCAACATCGCCGGGAACGTCTATGCCATTGGTGATGTATGCACCCATGACGACGGGCCGTTAGGCGAAGGGGATCTGGATGGTTTTGAACTTGTATGCCCGCGCCA
>Ga0067045_1004104_pt1 | contig 18278 bp, 11 predicted proteins | sample TerdegcTABiofilm_FD_59184 | JGI IMG/M metagenome (GOLD analysis project Ga0067045, IMG submission 59184) | Combined Assembly of (Gp0054472, Gp0054536) Wastewater bioreactor microbial communities from Singapore -Terephthalate degrading... | reverse complement strand
GTTTCGTGCGCACATACCAGGCCCAGGTCGACGTGACCTTCGACTGGTTCCGGCTGGTGCAGCGCCCGCTCAACGGCCTCGCGGTGATAATGGCCGACGGCTCGCCCCTGCCCGAAGCACTTGAGCGCGGCGACCAGGTCATGTTCCACCTAATTCTCGAAGACCCGGCGACAGATGTCGCGGTGGATGTCCTCGCCAACAGCATGTACTCGCCCCTGCAGATCAACGGCCAGCCTTATGTGCAGCTTTTCCGCATGACCCCCGACGGCCGGGAGTGGGGAGCCGTGGTCACCCTTGGTGAAGGCACCACGCCCTTCGACCAGACGAAGGCCGGCTACCCGGTGGTCTTCCGCGCCCGCATTGTGGGCGGCTCAATCGCCGAGACCTACGCGTCCGCATCCGTCAGCATTCACTGATTCATCCCCTCACGGAGGCAATACATGAGACTCGCGCTCACACTCGCAGTGTGTCTACTGCCGCTTGCGGTCTTCGCGCAGCCCGGCAATCTCATCACCAACGGCGACTTCGCCAACGGCACCGCGGGATGGTCCATTCCCTCCGGTGGCAGGGGCTCCGCGCGGCTTGTTGACTGCGACCTGCCCGGCCTGCCGAAGGCGATCCAGGTCGTCGCCAAGCCCGAACCGGGCGACAGTCCCTGGGCCGTGACGCTGCATACGCCGCTGCAGGCCTTCCTGGACGAGGGCCAGCCCCTCACAATTAAGCTCTGGGCGCGCAGCCCGGAGAGAGCCCCGACTGCCGTGTTCCTCGAACAGGCGGGCGAACCGTATGCGAAGTCGGTCTACGGGAAGATGGAACTCACCCCCGACTGGCGCGAGTTCGAGTTCGAGGGCAAGAGCCTCCAGGCATTCAGTCCCGGCGAAGCCCATCTCGGATTCCACCTCGCCCACGCGTCGGGGACCATCGAGCTCGCCGGCATACGCCTTCTGACCAGCGCTCAGACCTCACAAGGGGAGAGACCCACGATGAATGAACCCGCCAGCATCATCGAGAACGGCGACTTCAGCCAGCCCCTCCAAGGCAACTGGCCCACCGGTGGAACCGACCGGCTGAGTGTGGAGATCATCGACGTTGATGTCCCCGGCTACACCCGCGGGGTGCGCCTGATCAGCACGCCGCCGGAGAGTGCAAACGCGTGGGATGTCCAGTTCGGTCAGACCTGCCGCGGCTATGTCTACCCCGGCGATGCCGTGTACTTCCGGGCCTGGCTCCGCAGCCCGGACAACTGCCCGGTGACTTTCATTTACGAACTCAACCGCCCACCCCACAGCAAACACATCAGCCAAATGGTCCGCCTGTCGCCCGCGTGGAAGGAGTACCGGTTCGTGGGCAGACCCGACCGGGGCTACCGTCCCGGAGATTCCCGGGTCTCCTTCTTCCTGGGCAATGCAAAGGGCATCGTGGAAGTGGCCGGGGTGAGGGTAGAGAACTTCGGCCCCGCGCCGGACACCGCTTTCACCCAGACCATCGACTACTGGGGCGGCAGGGCGCACCCCGACGACTGGCGCGAACCCGCCCTCCAGCGCATAGAGCAACTGCGCAAGGGCGACCTGCGCATCACCGTGACCGACCCCGCCGGGAACCCCGTGCCCGACGCCGTAGTAAAGATCGAGCAGCTGCGCCACGCTTTCCGTTTCGGCACCGCAGCCCCCGCGGGCCGATTCTTGGACCAGACCAACCCGGACAACCTGCGCTTCCAGCAGGAAGTGGAGCGCCTATACAACACGGTCACTTTCGAGAATGACCTGAAGTGGCCCGCGATGAGCGACGGGAACACCGAGCGTGTTGAGCGCGCCATCGACTGGCTGCACCAGCGGGGTATCCAGGTGCGCGGTCACTGCCTGCTGTGGGGCTCATTCCAGCACCTGCACGCGTCGATTCGCGATCTGCGCGGCCCGGAGCTCCTCGAGGCGTGTAAGGCCCACGTAACCGACTACGCCAGGCGCTTCGACGGCAAACTCTACCTGTGGGACGTGGTGAACGAGGCCGGAAGCAATGTGGAGGTCTGGAACAACATCGGCTGGGAGGCCTTCCCGGACTCCTTCCGCTGGGCACGCGAAGCCGACCCCGATGTGCAGCTCTGCTACAACGACTACGGCATCGTCAACGAGAACCCGGTCTACCGCGCCAAGGTTGCCGCGCGCATCCGGCAACTGCTGGACGCCGGCGCGCCCGTCGATGTCCTCGGCATTCAGGCCCACATGAACACTCCCCTCACGCCGATCCACCGGGTGCTGGAGATCATGGACGAGTGGGCCGACTTCGGCCTGCCCCTGGAGATCACCGAGTTCGATCTCGGGTGCCCGGACGACCAGGTGCATGCGGACTACGTGCGGGACTTCATGATCGCCGCCTTCAGCCACCCGAAGCTCCAGGCCTTCATCATGTGGGGCTTCTGGGAGGGCTCCCACTGGCGCGCCAAGGATTCCGGCGCAATGTTCCGGCGCGACTGGTCCCCACGCCCTGCCCAGGAAGCCTGGGAGGACCTAGTCTTCAACCAGTGGTGGACCCGCGCCGATGAAAAGACCGACAATGCGGGTAGCGCATCCACCCGCGCCTTCTACGGCAAGCACCGCGTCACCGTGGAGAGCGCCGTAGGGAAGGCCGGGGCGGAGATCGAACTTCTCCCGGGAGCACCCCGTGACATCAAGCTGGTTGTCGGGGGATAGCCCTACTCAGCCCAACCGATACGGAGGGACGGTACAATGGCCGGCGTACGCTATGCAGTGGTCATCACCAGCGCCCCGCCCGCGGGGAGCTTCATCGCGAAACTCTTCGGCGCCGACCCGCGCAAAGGGCTCGTCCAGGCGATCCGCAGCGTCACCGCGATGGATCCCGGACGAGCCGCGAAACTCCTGGAGTCACTGCCGAAAGAGCTTGCCCGGTTCAACACCGAGCAGGAGGCGAAAGTGGCTGCCCAGACCCTCGAGGACGAGGGCGCGCGATGTGAGATCCGGGCGGTGGAGTAGTCTGACGACCCATCGATACGGCCCCGGAGCGTTGCTCCGGGGCCGTATCGATGGGGTACAAGCCAACGGTCGGCGCGCCACAGGTGCGCGCCCTACAGACGGCCGACGACGGTTGCCTTCAGGCCCCGAATGGACCGCTCGGATGGTCCGGCTTCTCAGTAATGCCACCGCCCCGTGTTGTGCATTCCCGGAAGCGGCGCCTTGATGGTGTTCTCCCACTTGTACCACTTCGCGTGGCCGTCGGCGAACCCGTAGTTCGAGCCGTCGTTATGTATGTCGATGGCGATGTGATCCGCGAACTCGGTGTACGCGGTGAGATCATCCCACGACACACCGTCATCCGGCCAGGGATGGTACCCCGCTTCCGGGCATCCGGGCTTGCGGACCGCCACACAGATCTGTTCCGCGGGCCGGTCAAAGGCAGCCATCGACGCACCGTGTGCGAACAGGCCGTTGAGGGCGTAGTCGCTGGCGGGCTCACCGGCTGCGGCGCGGTATGCGGGGCAGCGGAACATCTGGGCGTTCTTCACATACGCCTGCAGCGGCTGCCACCAGCCGTACCCAGTCACGTGGTCAACCACCGGATAGCATTCGTCGAAGTCCTGGGCGTACATCATCAGCGCGAGACTGATCTGCTTCACATTGCTCAGACAGCTGGTCTGCCGGGCCTTGGCCCTTGCCCGAGCGAATACCGGGAAGAGAATGGCGGCCAGGATCGCGATGATCGCGATGACCACCAGCAGTTCGATGAGTGTGAAACCGGTACGGCGGGACTTCCCAAAGCAGAGCATGACTTGTGAACCTCCCTGAGTGGTTCGCAAAGGAGTTGCGAATCAGTGCCACCGCGCGAAAGCACGGAGAGCGGCTTCTTCACGGCGCTCAGGGCAGGTCAGCAGGGAGGGGCGCGGGGTTGCCAGGCAGTGGGAGGCTCGGCGTCCTGTAACGGTAGCGCCGAGATGTGCATGAATCCGGCCAGTTGCGCGTTGCACGCAACGACCAGAGGCGCGGGCACCACAGCGGCACCGGAGTGCAGCACCTGTGAAGCCGGGCACTGGTCCACCTTGTGGCCCGGATCGTGGGCGTGCAGGTACGGCGCCCCGACCATCACAAAGAAGGCCAGGATGCCGAATAGCGCCATGCTGCGGATGCAACAGGGACTTGTGCGGAACGCCAAGATGGTTGGCTGCTCCCCTATCGTCTTGCTGGCCGATATCTCACTTGTACCCTAAACAAACAAACCCCAGTCCAGGTTTCCTCATCATCACCCACTCAGACAGGTATATCAGCCGCCTTCGCAGAAGCATATCGCGTCAGGTACCGCCATACCGGAAGGTGAGCGCAATGTCGATCCGCCGCGTGCTACCCCTCGCACTGCTCGTTTTCGTCGCATGTTCGGGCCACACGCAGGAGCAGCCCGTCACCGGTTGGACTTACACCTGCGATGCCAACCCGTTGGGCGACCAATGGGCCGACCCGGACTTCACCAAGCTGAATGATGGCGACAAGAACCCGTCGAAGAGCGCGATCTTCAGTGGCGGACGGGTGGTCATCGAGATCACGCTGCCCGAGGAGACCCGGGTGCGCCGCGTGGTCGCCCAGGTCCAGCGCCACAACGACAATTACAAGCTCACGAAGACAACCGTCGAGGCGCTCCAGGCGGGGCAGTTCGTGCAGGTTGGCGCGAACAACGAGGGCTTCTGGGGCCCCACTGCCCAGAGCGCCTTTACCATCGCGATCCCCGTCGATGTGACTACCCGCAAACTGCGCGTCATTTTCCACGCCGCGTCAATCGTGAGCATCCAGGAGATCGAACTCTTCGGCGAACCCCACCAGCAGGCCGACACCGGGGAGTACGCCCTGGCTTTCGATAACAGCCCCGGCGCCCGCGCGACCGAGGTGGACGCCGACAACGACGGCCGCAGCGAACTGGTCCTCGAAAACCCCTGGGTGCGCCTAGTGTTCGAACCCGAAGGCGGCCTGTGCCGCAGTTTCGCCCTCAAAGACGCCGGCGCGGAACTGGTGGGCGGCTCGGGACGCTTCGGCCTCCTGCGCGATCAGCTCTGGTCACCCAACTACTCCTTCGCCGAACGGGGTTATTTCAGCGAGATCGAGACAACCCCGCAGAAGGCGCGGATCGATCTGTGGACCCAGGGACTAGGCGGCATGCTCGCCTTCACCGAGATCCGCAAGAGCATCTCCCTCGACCCGGAAAGCCCCGTGGTGCGGGTAAAGTACCGGCTGACCAACGACCAGAATTCCCAGACCGAGTACAGCTACGGCCTGTGGTCCCACCACTTCCTCGGCGTGCGCGGGCAGGACGCCACCTACTTCTTCCCCACCACCTCCGGCGTAGTCGAGGAGCGCTTCGAAGCCGGCAAGCCCCTGGAGACCTGGCACTGGGACCCGGCTCGTGGGTGGGCCGCATACGTGGCTGACAACGGCGTGGGGCTTGCAGTCTCGGTGGAGTACAGAATCCTCAACTGCTTCTACATGTGGGCCGGCGCGGGCACTGCGATCCCCACATTCGAGTGGCGCTACAATCTCCTGCCCCTGCGCGCCGGCGAGAGCCTGGAGACCGACGTCACATTCCTGCCCTTCGAAGGCCTCAAGCGCGTGGACGGAGTGGTCGGGGCAACCGTCGGCGGCATTGAGATCAAAGCCGACGACCCCGCCGTCGTGCGCATCAACCTCGGCGCGGTGCAGGTGGACGGCGCGGAAGGCATGGAAATCGCCCTGCGCACCCGTCCGCTCCCTGATGGAGACTGGAAAGACCTGGGCCGCTTCCCGCTGGCGGACGGGCGACTCAACCAGGAGGCTACCCTCGAACTGGGCCCCGGCGCATACGTGGCCAACTGCGTGGTCTACTCCGGCGCGCAGGCCATCGGCGAGTTCGAGCGTCCCTTCACCGTGGGCGGCGCGAAACTCGCCTACAAGCTGGAGCCCCTTGGGGAGCGTATCGGCACATCCGGCCCGGCCCAGACCGTCCAGCACAAGGGGCACGAGCTATCCACCGAGATTGAGACCCCCCACGTGAAATGGGCCAAGCCTTACTTCAGCGGGCCGATCCGCGCCCTGGTCCTGTGCGATGACCGCTACAGCCGCGAGGTCATTGAGCTGTGGCAGCGCCTGGAACTGGAGTTCGACTACGTCAAGTTCTTCACCACCCTGGACAAGGAGTGGCTCTACCACGGGGACCGCTCGATCCTCACCCTCGAGGCCGCCCAGCGCAGGCTGGCCGAGAAGCTGGAGAAGGACTACGACGTCATTATCCTCTCCGGCCTCAAGTGGGACCACCATTTCACCCCCGAACTGCGGCGGACCATTGCGGACAAAGTGGAGGCGGGCGCCGGGCTGGTCTACATCGAGCCCGAGGGCCTCAAGCCCGACGATGAACTCCAGGGCGTCTGCGGCATTCCCGACGGCGAAAAGCGCAATCTCAATGCGTGGGGGAAGTGGGAGCAGGTTGCCGAGCATTACATCACCAGCGGCCTGCCCTGGGATACACTGCCGCGCACCCGCGCCATGCCCTTCACCACACCGCCACAGGGAGATGTGCTCGCCAACTACGCCGGCCAGAGCACCCAGCCCCTGATCGTTGCGGGCAAGCTGGGTCAGGGCCGCGTGGTGACCCTCACCTACGACACCCTCACCCACACGCCGGGCTACCGCGGTTTCTCCGCACTGACACCGGCAATCAGCTACCGCGGAAATTACAACTTGCCCGACGAGATGGCGAAGGTCACTTGGGATTACTTCGAACACTGGTGGGCGCTGCTCTGCCGCTGCGCCACCTGGGCTGCCGCGAAGAACCTCGATCTGCGCTTCCAGGACTTCCAGGTGAACGACGACCTGAGCCAGGTCTCCGCGCGCATCGTGGGCGACCTGGACGCGCCCGAACTGCGGGATGCCGTGCTGGAGTGGGTCTTCCGGGATCGCTTCTCCAACCTGATTGCCACTGCGAAATCGCGGCCTGAAGCAAGCATTTCCGTGGCCGTGCCGGACAGACTTCGAGCGGGCAAGTGTTTCGTGGACCTAATCCTGCGCGATTCCGCGGGCGCCTCACTCGCGTGGGGGGCCTTCAGCTTCGACGGCCCGACCTCCCCTGCGCTTGAGGAGATCAGCGTTGAGCAAAAGACCATCACCGACACCGTGTCACTGGTGCCGAAGGGGCAGCCCTGGCACCGGGCTTTTCGCTCCAATGTCCCGTTGCGGCTCAACTGTCGCGTAAGCCTGGTTGAGCCAGTCGGGGAACCCGCGACCGTCACCGCGAAGCTCACCGACTGCCACGGCCGCCTCCTGTTCCAGAACTCAGTCACCGTCACCCGCGCTCAGACCACTCTCACTTTCGAAGCCCGCCCGCCTGTCCTTTACAACAACGGCATGCGCTGGGACCTAGTGCTGTCCCGGGGCGACCGGGTGTACGACACCGGCGAGGCGTACCTCATCGCCATTCCCCCTCGGGAACTGGACCGCCTCACGCTGACCAGTTGGGGCGGCCAGCACCTGTGGCGCTGCCAGTACCTCTTCGACGAAATGCGCCCGCTGGTGGAGAACCTCGGTCTGGACGTGGCGATGAACGGGGAGAGCGAGATCACCACCGGCAAGGTCTGGTGGGACTATTACCAAAACATCGACCACTCCCTCCTGGGCATCCTCAGCTACCTGGGACGAGACGTGCCCGAGTTCATGGACCGCGACTATGCGAAGAAGGCCGCCGAGTATGCAAAGACCAAAGACAAGCAGTGGCTGGTGCGCAACCCGAGCCTCAAGGACCCCGCATATCTTTCGGCTCTCGTAGACGGCATCAGGAAGACCAAGCTCCAACTGGTGAAGCAGTTCGGCGGCGCCTACGACTTCTGCATGGGCGACGAGATGAGCCTCACCTACTACACCCAGTACTTCGACTTCGACTTCAGCCAGCACTCACTGGCGGCCTTCCGTGACTGGCTCCAGCAGCGCTATGTGTCGCTGGAGGACCTCAATGAGCAGTGGGAGACCAGCTTCGCGACTTGGGACGCGGTCATGCCCATGACCCTCGATGAAGTAAAGGGCCGGCCCAATGCCGCGCCCTGGGCCGAGTTCCGGGACTTCATGAACGACAGTCTCGCGGAGTACTACACGCTCGTCCAGGACACCATCCGCAGTGAGTACCCAGGGGCCCAGTGCGGCCTGTCGGGCACCCAGGAACCCAAGCCCGGCAATGGCATGGACTGGTGGCAGAACAGCAAGGCCTTCAGTTACTACCACTCGTACAACACCGGCTGGTCCGACGAAATGCGCCGCTCCTTCCAGCCGCACACCGGCGTGCGTTGCAGCCCATACAGGTGCGGCTACTGGCAGGCCGGGCAGGGGCTGGAGTACAACATGTTCTGGTGTCTGCTGCATGACACCAAGGGCATCAGCGCCTGGACAACCCCCATCTTCTTCTATGGGGACTTCACCTACAGCGAATCCGGCCGGGATACCCGCGCCAATATTCGCGAACTCAAGGCGGGCCTGTGGGACGCCATCCGCCAGGCGAAACGTAGGCACGACCGCATCGCCATCCACTACTCGCACCCGAGCATCAACGCCGCGCTCCTCGCGGGCAAGGATCAGCACATCGTGAAGGTCCGCGACTCGTGGGTGAAACTCATCGAGGACATCGGCCTGCAGTACGACTTCGTCAGCTACGCCCAGATCGAGGAGGGCATCCTCAACAACCCGCCCAGTGAGGACTTCCGCTACAGCCTGCTCATCCTGCCCGAGTCCCTGGCGCTGTCCGAAAAGGAAGTCGCGGAAATCAGGGCCTTCGTCGAAAACGGCGGCGGGATCCTCGGCGATCAGGCCATCGGACTCATGGACGCCAAATGCCGGCGGCAGCCCGAGGGCCTGCTGGACGAGGTCTTCGGCATCCAGCGCATTGCCGATCAGCAGAGACTCAAGCCGGGCCTGGTGTTGGACAGCATCGAGAGCGAGCTTCGCCTGCCAGCGGCCGAACCCGAAGTCCGCGCAGCATCCGCCACCAGCCACGGCAGGGCGGTGGACAGCGATGTTCCAGTGGTGCTCATCAACCGTTGGGGCAGGGGCACCGCGGCGTACCTGAACATTGATCTCGCCGAGTTCGACAACGAGCGCAAGTTCGGCACGGCCACCGAGAAGGGAATGCGCACGGTGCTGCTCGGGGTGCTGGAGAGCTTCGGCATCGAGCCGCCCTACCCGGTGACTTTGGCATCGGGGCGCGCTCCGCACGTCGAGGTCATCCGCTACGAGGCCGGGCCGCTGGAGTACCTGGGACTGCTGCGCGAGCGCCAGGACGAGGAGGATGACACCGCCCAGGTGCCGCTTGGCCGACCTCGGCACGTCTACGACCTGCGTTCGGGCCAGTACCTGGGGCAACTGGACACCATCACTGCACCCATGCAAACCGGCGACTGCCGCGTCTACTGCCTCGCCGACCAGAAGCTGAACTCGCCAACAGTCCAGGCGAACATCGGCACTGACCGCACCGTCACATGCATCGTGCATATCCCGCCGGCAATGGACAGGGAGCGCCAAGTCGTGCGCCTGCGCTTCCTGCGGCCCGACAGGACCGAGTGCGAGGATTACTCGCGGAATCTCCTCCTGGAGGGGCAGCCACTGACTGTCCGGACGCAGCTTGCGCTCAATGACCAGCCGGGCGAGTGGACAGTGGAGGCGGTCCCGATCTGCGGAGGCGAGGATTCGGCTGCCAGATCACAGTTCAGCCTGCCAAAGTAGGCGTCGACCGAGACTTCTGCCCTTGCCGCGTGGGCCGAGCGTCTCGCCCGCCGCCGTCCGCCGTTGCTGCGCCTTAGGGCAATGGCATCCGGCTCCGAACCTCAGCCGGAGGCGGTGCCGGCACCCAATGCGCCCGCCGGAGTTGCGGCTCCGTACCCGCCATCCATCGCCATTGGAGACACGCCGACATGCGTCTCATTCTTGCGCTAACTCTCGCAGCGACGCCTTGCTTCGCCGCCTCATCCTTCCTCATCACCGACTTGGATTCCCCGCGCCGGATCGACTACCTCATCATCGCCGCGGATCATCTGGCCGATGCCTGCTCGCCCCTGCTCCACCACAGGCAGGCATGCGACTACCGGGTAGGTCTCGTACCCCTGAGCGCGATTCCCGGTGCGCAGTCCAACCCGCCCCAGTCCACCACCGCCCTCACCCGTTTCATCGCCCGTGCGCGAGGCCACTGGGGGGTGCGTTTCCTGCTCCTCACGGGGGATGCCGCGGGTCCGCCCAAGCAGTCTATCCCCATGGTCGTTACCCCATCAGGCTACTACAGCACCCAATTCCTCAGTGACCGCGATGTCGCCACCGACTATGACTACGCTGCAGACGGCGACGGTCTCCCCGCGCTGCACATCGGCCGCCTTCCCGCGGACACCCCTGATGAACTAGCGGCCATGATCGGCCGGATCATCGAGTATGAGACGACCCTGCCCGCGGGCGACTGGCAGGGTAAGGTGAGCTTCGTGGTAGGACGCGCCGGGTTCAGCGAGTTCATCGACGCGGTCCTCGAATCGCAGTTCACGCAGATCCTCACTGCTGATCTTCCTGCGCGGTATCAGGTCAGCATGCTCCATGGCAACGCGGTCTCGCCGCTGTGCCCGTACCCGCCCGACTTCCTGCGCGAGACCCTGAGCCTGCTCAACGCGGGGAGCCTGTTCTTCGTCTATGTGGGACACGGGCTGGGCGACGAGCTGGACGATGTGCGCTGGTCGGGAGGGCGCGCACCCATTCTCCGCGTCCGAGATCTGCCGGGCGTCAGTGTGCGCGAGGGCGCTCCGGTGATGGCCGTGATCGCCTGCGATACGGCGAAGATCGACGATCCATCCACCGAAAGCCTGGGGGAGCAGGTGCTCAAGACCCGCGCCGGGCCTGTAGCCTACATCGGCTCCACCCGCGTCTGTCAGCCGTACGGGAACGCACTACTGGGACGAGGTCTGGTGCAGGCGGCTTTCAGCAGCGAACACGCCACACTCGGGGAAATCCTGGACGCCGCGCGCAGGACCGTGCTGGAGCCTGACGCAAGCCCATTCCGGCAGCAGGCCGACGCCATGGCCGGCATGGTTCAGGGCCCCAAGAACCTTCCGGGAATGCGCCGTGATGTGGTGCGTCACTATATCCTGCTGGGCGATCCGGCCACGCGTCTTCGTCTCCCCGCGCCCCTGCCGCAGCTCAAAGCACAGCCGCGACCGGATCGCGTCGTCGTCACCGGGCGCACATCGGTCCCCAACGCAACAGGCAAGATCACCCTCTCGCGCCCACTGAGTTCAGCCATGGCGGGCACCCGCGCCGAACCCGCAACGCGCGAGCAGTACGAGGCCCGATTCCGTGCAGCTTCTCGGCTCATCATCGCCGAATCCGAGATCACCGCCAACCAGGGCAGCTTCTCCGTGGCCATTCCTCTAGATGAGCCCCTGGCGCCGGGAACCTACACCGTCCGCGCCTCCGCCTGGGACCATAGCCGCTGCGAGACCGGGTCAGTCACCCTCAATGTCCCCAATCCTTGACGCACCGGCCGTCCTGCATTGGGGGACTGGCCTCCGAACTCGAGCCGCGCCAGAGCTCGGTGCCCGTACCCGCTGCATCTGCCTCCGGCCTCGGCGGGGCGGGATGCCGCTCCTCCTCAGAACCCCCAGTCCGTCGTGGGCTGCGGTAGGCACAGAACCCGATCAAGTTCATCTAACAGTCCCGGCGGACCCTCCAGCCTGTCCGTCACCGCAAGGCCCGTTGCCGGGCGTACTCCCAGCCACAACCGCGTGAACGCATTGACCGTCGCCCGCAACGTGGGCAGCTTCACATCCGTTCCCAGCACAGCCCTGGATTCGGGGCCAAGCGTCACCGTGTACTCCCCGGATATGCCCCTCCATTTCTCGTTTTCGTCCAGGCGCCGCTCAATCGGATCCTCGAGCACCAGGTTGAACCTCGCCGTCCCATTGAGTAGATGGGTGCGCGCCAGGCAGCCCTCAAGGTCGCAGATCCGCATCTGCCACCACGCCACAGCGCCGCAATCAGTCTCGTGCTTGCCACCCTCGCGCGCGCGGTGTGTGGAGAACGGCTGCGGGATCAGGTCCTGCAGTTGGATGCCGCGCGGTTCCTGCATCCGCACCGTGTAGAACTGGTCGCCCAGGGCCTTGAGCAGCGCCAGAAGCTCCATCATCTGCGCGTATTCCCGGTAGGCCATCCAGCGCACTTCCAGTGGCCCGTGTTCCCGGCGCTCCGCGTGCAACCACATGGCGTGGGTGATCTCGCCGCTGCGGTCCCGGTATCCGAGACCGTATCCGTTCCTCTGCTCCAGCAGCCCAAGACGGGTGATCTGCGGGTTGTCGAAACTCACCGCGCCGTGCTGCTTCATCCGCCCGAGCCGCGCACGGTGCAGCGCCTCGAAGTCATCCGCTCCCAGCCTCACCGGTTTGCGCGGGACCGTGTCAATCCGCAGGTCTGCAGGGCTGAAGCTCTCGTATATCTCTCGCGCGCCAGTGCCGAATCCGAGACGATCGTAAAACCCCTGCTCAAACATCCCCAGACCCGCGACCATCGCCCCTTCCTCAGCACCCCGGGCAACCGCGGCCGACGTCAGCCTCGCCGCGAAGCCCTGCTTGCGCGCAACGTGGCTGGTCCCCACCGCCATGATGCCGCAGAACGGAATCGGCTCNCCCAGGTGATGGACCACGCCCGGGGACCGGAACGCGAAACTCTCCACNTGCCCGTCCAGCTCCGCCACCAGCCCCCGGTAGGCGCTAACCACCGCCTCGCCCACCCCTTCGCGTCCAGGTTCGATCCACCCGATCTCCTCCCAGATGCGCTGAATGTCCGCGGCGTCACGCGTCGCGTCGCAGTCCCTGTATGCCAATCCCATCAACTCTTTCCCGATCCAGGATTGTCACCTGCGTGGCCCTTGTAGACTGGCCTTCCGACCGCACTAAGCCATACCGGCAGCGGTTTCGTCGCGCAGGTGCATCCGCCCTGCATCTCGCGCAATCCGCACTTGACATCCGCATTGAGTCATCCTATAGTTAGCCTGTCCTAAGTTAATTACGGGAGCCGTACATGGTCACCCATCTGTCCGACACAATGCAGGACTACCTGGAGACCATCTTCAGTCTCCAGCGTTCCGAACGGGTCGTCCGCGTCAAGGAAATCGCGAAGGCAATGAACGTCAAAATGCCTTCAGTGACCAGTGCCCTTCGCACGCTCAGCGCCGAGAAGCTCGTTCGCCACGAGAAGTACGGCCATGTTGAGCTGACCCCCGAAGGCCGAGAACTCGCGGAGAGCATCCATCGCCGTCACATCACCCTGGTCGGCTTCCTACGCGACATACTCCAGCTTGATGAGAAGACCGCCGATGAGGAAGCCTGCCGTCTCGAACACGGGCTCAGCCGCGAGACCCTCCGGCGCCTACTCGGCCTCATGGAGTTCATCGAAGGCTGCCCGCGCAGTGGTGGAGACTGGCTCAAGCACATGCGCGGCCGATGGGAGCATCTCGACTGCGACCACGACTGCCGCCAGTGTGTGGAGGGCATCCAGATCCCAGACTCCGGACCCTTCGCGGCGCCGGAGATGCCCGATACGCCAATGACGCTGGACAAGCAGGAGCCCGGCTTCAAAGGCACAATCGTCCGGGTGGCGGGCAAGGGCCCTTTGCGCCGGCGACTCATGGAGATGGGCGTTACCGCGGGAACACCGGTGGAACTGGAGCGTCTTGCGCCGCTGGGCGACCCGCTGGAGATCAAGTTACGCGGATACCATCTGTCGCTGCGCAAGGAAGAGGCTGCCAATGTCTTCGTCGACGCGAACTGACTGCGTGCGGTGCGGCGCATGCATGCCCCTGAGCCTGGCGCGCTCAGGCGACCAGGTTGTCTGCGTGTCCGTGGAGGGCAGCGTCGGCTCCCGCAGGCATCTTAGTGACCTGGGAATCCTTCCAGGAACCCGCATGCAGGTGGTCAGCGGCGGCGGCCAGCCCGGCCCGGTCATCATCAATGTACGCGGCGCCAAGCTCATGCTCGGCCGCGGAATGGCCCACCGGATCATGGTCAGACCTGACTGAGCCTTTTTCTGCTGAGGCGCTCCCCGCGGCGCCGCGTTTCCCATCGAGAGTGGTGTGCCCCATGTCCCGCCCCATTGTCATCGGTCTCGCGGGCAACCCCAATGCCGGCAAGACCACAGTCTTCAACGCCCTCACCGGCGCCCACCAGCATGTGGGCAACTACCCCGGCGTGACCGTCGAGAAGAAAGAGGGCATTGCCACCCACGCGGGCCGCGAGCTGCGGATCATCGACCTCCCCGGCACCTACAGCCTCACCGCCTATTCCATGGAGGAGATCGTCGCCCGGGACTTCGTGGTGCACGAGAAGCCTGACGTCATCATCGACGTGGTTGACGCCTCCAATCTCGAACGAAACCTGTATCTCACCACCCAGTTCATCGAGCTCCAGCAGCCTACCGTCGTAGCCCTCAATATGATCGACGTCGCCGAGATGTCCGGCAAGCGAATCGATCACGAACTCCTGGGTGAACTGCTCGGAGTGCCCTTCGTCCCGTGTGTCGCGGCGCGTGGGCAGGGCATGCGGGAGTTGCTAGACGCCGCCATCCGCGTTGCCGACGAGAACCGCAAACCCGCGCTGCATATGCGATTCGGCTCCGAACTGGACTGTCACGTGGACCAGATCGAGGCCATGCTGGTCGCCAGCGAACTGCAGAGCGATGCTGCCCCGCGCTGGCTCGCCATCAAGCTGCTCGAGAACGACGCGCGGGTCCGCGAGATGGTGGAGAAGCAAGCCGCGGGTGCTGACGAGATACTCGCGGCCGTTGACTCGGCCCGCTCTCACATCGAGCGCATCGTGGGGGACGATGCGGAGGTCGCCATCGCCGACCAGCGCTACGGTCTGGCATCGGGCGCCGTGCGGCAGGCCATGCAGCACGACCAGACCCGCCGCATTGACTGGTCCGATGCGGTGGACCGCGTGCTCGTGGATCGCGTCCTGGGTCTGCCCATCTTCGTCCTGTTCATGTGGCTCATGTTCGAGATGGTCTTCCGCCTGGGCGGGCCGCCGATGGAATGGGTGGAGGCCTTCTTCGGCGCCCTCGCCGGCTACGCGTCCTCTGTCCTGCCGGATGGCGACCTCAAGTCCCTCATCGTTGACGGGATCATTGGCGGCGTCGGCGGGGTGCTCGTCTTCGTGCCCAACATCGCGCTCCTGTTTATCGCCATTTCACTTCTCGAAGACAGTGGCTACATGGCTCGCGCAGCCTTCGTGGTCGATAAGGTCATGCACCACGTCGGCCTGCATGGCAAGAGCTTCATCCCCATGCTCATCGGTTTCGGTTGCACCGTACCCGCGGTCCTAGCGACGCGAACCCTCGACCGCGAGCGCGACCGCATCGTCACCATGATGATCGTCTCATTCATGAGTTGCGGTGCGCGACTTCCCGTGTACATCCTGCTCGCCGGCGCTTTCTTCGCGCCTCACGTCGCGGGGAAAGTGATCTTCTCCGTCTACGCCCTGGGCGTGGCCGTCGCTATGTTCATGGCCCTCGTATTCCGGTCGACCCTCCTCAAGGGCCCCACGACACCCTTCGTCATGGAACTGCCCCCCTACCGGATGCCCACCCTTCGCGGTGTCGCCATCCACGTCTGGGAGCGCGCCTGGCACTACATCAAGAAGGCGGGCACCGTCATCCTCGGATTTGCCATCGCCATGTGGGTGCTCATGTCCTACCCGAAGCCTCCCGCGGACATGCTGGAGGGCCTCGACGCAGCGCACCAGGCGACGGTCGCCCTGGAGTACAGCGCGGCCGGGCGAATGGGCAAGGCGATCGAGCCCGCCCTGCGTCCTCTCGGCTTTGACTGGCGCATCGGTGTCGCGCTCATCGCCGGATTCGGGGCCAAGGAAGTCGTTATCTCCACGCTTGCCACGGCCTACAGCATGGCTGAAGCCGGAGGCGAGACGGAAAACTTGCAGGCCGTCCTGCGCAGACAGCCCGGCCTGTCGCCCTTAGTCGCATACGCGCTCATGGTCTTCGTGCTCATGTACGTCCCATGCCTGGGCACTATCGCCGTCATCTACCGCGAGACGGGCAGCTGGCGGTGGCCCGCATTCGCGGCTACGTACACCACTGTGCTCGCCTGGATCGCCGCCTTCATCGTCTATAACGTCGGCTCCCTCCTCGGGTACCAGTAACACAACCCTCCCTGTCCGGATAGGAACGATGTCAGGGGCACGCAGGACGTCTCTGCGTGTGCGTGGCTGTGCCTGCCGAGAGATTTCTTCACAGAATCTCAAGAAAGGTATTGACATGGGTGGGGCGTCGGTGCTATAAAGATGCTGTAGAGAGTTGTATAAGTTTGGTGCTCGAACCTTGAACAGACCTACCAACCAGCGCCCTTATACCCCTGGCTCGGCTTAAGTCTCCCCCTAGACTTGCGCCCAGGCTGAGTTCCAGGGTTGGCGCGGCCCGCCCTGAAGATTACACTGCAGCTGATGAGCCGCGCACTCGGATCGGACCTGCTTCTGCCCCGGAGCAGGTCCGATCCAGTTCTGCAACTCCATCTCCCCGCGCGGTCAAACAGCCTCGCGTCGCTCCATTTATCGCCAGCCCACCCCGACCAGACAGATAACCCTTGACGCGCCGCGAACCCGCGCTATACTGTTTCCATGATGAAATATTCGTATCCCGAAGGAGAATGCCGTGCCCGGTGACCCCTCACGCGAGCAGTTCATGGCTGAGATCGATGAGTTCATGCACTCGATCTTCGGCTCCTACATGAGGCGCGGCCACCGACCTCCGTTGGCCCATCTCGAACTCACTCTTGCCCAACTCGAGTGCATGCGCACCATTGGTCATCTCGGTTCCCCGTCCATGACCGAGCTGTCCCGCGCCATGCATCTGCGTCCCAGTACGGTGACCGGACTAGTGGATGCGCTCATCGAGCACGGCCAAGTCGAGCGGCTCAATGACCCCGAGGACCGCCGCGTTGTCCGCGTGCGACTCACCGACCGTGGCGCCCGGGAGCGCAAGCGTCATCTCGACCGCGCGCGTCGACGGATGATGGCTCTCCTCGCGGACCTCGAGGACGACGATCTGCTCCGGCTGCGTGACGCTCTGGCGCAACTGCATGCTGCCGCACTGCGCCGGTCGAAGGCCGAAGACGCGGCTGAAGAAGAAGATTGCCGCTAGGCTTGGGCACCCGGCCCGGGTCGTTCATGATCAGGAGGCAATGCGCCGGTGAAGTCCCTGCGCACCATCATCCGTTACATGGCCCCTTACTGGGTCCCGGCACTTCTCGCGCCCCTGTCCATGGCGCTGGAAGTCGCCATGGACCTCGCTCAACCGCGCCTGCTGCAGAACATCGTGGACGACGGCATCGCCAATAACGACCTGCGGTATGTGGTTCATACCGGGTTGATCATGGTCGCCGCGGGCATCATCGGCCTCCTGGCCGGCGCGGCCTGCACCATCTTCGCGACCATCGCCGGGCTGAACTTCGGCGCGGACCTGCGCGGCGCGGTCTTCCGGAAGATCCAGAGCTTCTCCTCCGCCAACCTGGATCGCCTCCAGACCGGCAAGCTCATCACCCGCCTCACCAGCGACGTGGACCAGGTGCAGGAAGCTTCGCTCATGCTCATGCGCATCATGGTGCGCGCCCCGCTCCTTGCAATCGGCGGCCTGGTGATGGCGATCCTCACCGCGCCCGGCCTGTCACTGATCATCGTCATCATCACCCCCCTGGTCATCGCCGCCCTGGTCATCACCAGCAAGCGCGCTTTCGGGCTCTTTCTCGGAGTGCAGGAGCGCCTGGACAAGCTCAATNTCATNCTCCAGGAGAACCTTGCNGGGGTGCGGCTGGTCAAGGCNTTCGTCCGCGAACAGCACGAGTGCTCGCGCTTCGGCACCGCAAANGAAGACCTCATGGGCCAGACGGTGCGCGCCTCAACTCTCGTCGCCGGGGTCACTCCCGCCATTTCACTCCTGGTCAACGCCGGGGTTGTCGCGGTCATCTGGTTCGGCGGGTGGGAAGTGAACCGGGGCCAGCTTCATGTCGGGCAGTTGCTTGCATTCACGAACTACCTGACCCAGATGTTCCACTCGCTGGTCATGGTAGGCATGCTCGTCATGCGCATGTCCCAGGCTGACGCATCAACACAGCGCATAGCTGAAGTTCTCGAGACCCAGCCCGACGTGACCGATTGCGAGAATCCCGCGGACCCTCCCGCGCCGACCGGCAGGCTGGAGTTCGACAGCGTTCTGTTCGGCTATGATGGCGACGAAGCCGAGCCA
>Ga0067045_1029811_pt1 | contig 18284 bp, 13 predicted proteins | sample TerdegcTABiofilm_FD_59184 | JGI IMG/M metagenome (GOLD analysis project Ga0067045, IMG submission 59184) | Combined Assembly of (Gp0054472, Gp0054536) Wastewater bioreactor microbial communities from Singapore -Terephthalate degrading... | reverse complement strand
AGTTACAATTTCCTTACTACCTATTCTTAGACTACATCGCTCTTCCTGATCAGGGTATAAATGAACCTCATAGATTTCCAAATCTAGTCTGAGTGCTTGATCAAAATTTGCTACTACTTCCTTCATCTTTAATCTTAGTGCTTCTTCCTCTCTTCCGGCAAAAGATAATGCAGAATCATTGTTAATAAATATTTCCGCTATAAAAATATTACCTTCTTGCCGATATTCACCATTTACCGATAAATAATTGGTGGTAAGACGTCTGTTAATTTCCATACCATTTTCACTGAGATAATTCTTAATCTTTTTAATTCTTTCCCTCACCTCGGGATGGGTCTGAAAGATACCTAATTGAATATCTGGTTTTAACATATACTCGCTTTTTACTCGCTCAAAATAGGTTAATAAACCTACTGGATGATAATACGGACTTTTTGTTAATAACTTCAGGGCAGTTAAATCAGCTTCTTCCTCATATTCCCGGCGATAGGCGTTGAGAATAGTAATACTGGTTAACTCGCTGAGGATGCCTAAGGTAGGGTCCCCGGTTATCAATAAAGTAAGTAATTCCACTAATTTTAATTTTTGCTTATCCTGTAGTTGCTTTATAGAATGTTGATGTATTATGTGACCCATTTCATGCGCAATTACAGCTGCCAGTTCATGATCAGAATGCACATAATCCAATAAATCAGCAGTCAAATAGATAAATCCACCAGGAAAGGCGAAGGCATTAGGTCCTTCTTGCTTAATAATCTTAATTCGATAATTAATTTCGTATATTCCCGATATTTCTTTTAGATGATCCCCTATGCCCTGAACTTTTTGCAAAATCTCATCATCCTCAATCAGTTCGTATTGCTTTTCTACTCTTTCCGCCAGTCGAGCTCCAATTCTCTCTTCCTTTTCATAATCTCGCTGAGCATAAACATCACAGAAAAATATTAATAATAGAAAAATAATCAATAACATATTTTGCCAGATATTTATCTTTTTATACGGTCTGCACAGTAATCCTAATTCTCTCTTCTTCCAATACATTACTACCTGCCTATATACCTCAATTTCTTCAAAAAGATATTAAGACCCAAGCTCTCTGATAGGCTTTTTCTAAGTCTTCTTCTCGGGTAATTTTACCCAGAATTAAATTATCAGAACCTCCTCCTTTTCCCTTAAATTCAGCCATAACCTGATTAAATATCTCTTTAATATTGCTATTTAGATCTGCAGAACAGGCCAAACATAATATCGGTTCAGGTCTTTTCGCTGCCAGAATAATCATAGTTTTTTCTTCTTGGGTGAGCAAAAAAGCAATTTGCTTGAGGTTCTGAAACTTCTTTTCTTCAAATAATTTTCTAATTAAGAAGGTACCTTTATCTTCCTGGCGATTCTTTTCTTTCAATTCCACACTTTCCCATTCTATCATCTTCTTTTCCATCTTGGAATATAACTTGCTCAGTTCTTTTTGTTCCTGATATAATCGTATAATCTTTTCTTCCAGGTTTTCTGCCCCGGTGGTAAAAAAATGTGAAAGGTTTTTAATAATGTTATGTTTTTGTTGATAATCATATAAAGCCCGCAAACCACAAAGGAAAGAGATCCTGATTTTATCCTTACGCTTTTCCCACCCTATTATTTTAATTAAACCTACTTCTCCTGTTGCAGCACAATGAGTACCACCACAGGCAGAACGATCAAAATCTTTAATTTCTACAATTCTCAATTGTTCATATTTCCCTTGCTTACTTCTAAATGTTTCTCCATTAGGTAACTTATCATCATTTTCTAAAAAATAACAATCAATTTTTCTATTTTCATAGATAATTTGATTGGATAAATTCTCTACTTCTTTTAGTCCTTGTTCATCAATATTAGTAGAGGCAATATCAACAGTACAAACATCATTACCCATATGAAATGATTCAGTATCTTTTTGCCAGAGTTTCATTAAAGCCCCGGAAAGAATGTGCTGACCGGTATGCTGTTGCATATGGTCAAAGCGATATGGCCAATCTATCTCACCAGTAATGGTATCATCAATACCAGCTGTTATTTCCTTTGCTAAATAATGTATTATTCTTCCTTCCCTTTCCTCTACCTCACATACCGCTATCCCTTCAATTTCTCCCTTATCACAAATCTGTCCACCACCGGTAGGATAAAAACAGGATTGATTTAAGATCAGGGCATATCTTCCCTTAGCCCCATATTTATCAATAATACAAGCTGTAAACTTTGTTTGGTAAGAGTTATAATGATATAGCCTTTTTGTTTCCAAAACTTATTCTCCTCTATTTCCAGAATTATTCTGTTTATTTTCTAATATTATTTATTCTTACAAAACCGTTAATCATAAATAAATCATAAATAATAAGTAGATGTGCTTTTATCTAATTTTACCATAAACAAAAAAATTCTCCTGATATTAGTTCAGGAGAATTTTTTTCCAGACAGAAAAAATCATTAAGCCAATACTAACTCATCTTCTATGTATTCTTCTTTTCTTAATTTGGAAAATTGTTTTAATAGATAATCTATAGTTATATTTTCTCTCTTTTTGCCAGAAACATCCAGTATAATACGACCACGATCCATCATAATAGTTCGATTGCCGTATCTTAATGCTTCCTGCATATTATGAGTAACCATTATAGTAGTCAGTTTCTTTTCTGTTATAATTTCCTGAGTAATAAGTTGTATCTTCTTACTAATCTCGGGATCGAGAGAAGCAGTATGCTCATCTAACAGTAGTATTTTAGGTTGGAACATAGTAGCCATTACAATAGTCAAAGCCTGTCTTTGACCACCAGATAATAAGGATACTTTTTTAGTTAGCATAGCCTCCAATCCTAATTCCAGTTGAGCCAATATTTTCCGAAAATATTCTCTTCTCTGCTTGTTTAATCCTAAATTCAATCCCCGTCCATAACGTTTAATAGCCAGAGCCAGGTTCTCTTCAATAGTCATAGAAGGGGCGGTCCCCATAAGAGGATCCTGAAAAACCCGACCAATATACCTTGCCCGATAATGTTCTGCTTTATTACTTAAATCCTCCTGGTCAATCTTTACCTTTCCCCTGTCCGGAAGGACAGTTCCCGCAATAATGTTTAAGAGGGTAGACTTACCAGCACCATTACTGCCAATGATAGTTACAAAATCTCCTTCCAAAATAGATAAATTAATACCCCTTAAAGCCTCAGTTTCATGAGAGGTACCTTTAGCAAAACATTTATAGATATCTATTAGCTGCAACATTATGCACTACCTCCTGTTTTTTATTTACCCTCTGTGCCATTGGCTCCATTACTGGTAATAATAGCCTTAATTCTTCCTCTGAATAGCGGAAAGGTCAAGGCCATTACTACCAGAATTACGGAAATCAATTTTAGATCTCCCGGTTGGAAGCCTAAGCGATATCCATAGCGCAAGGCTATCATAACGGTAGTACGATAAATAATCGACCCAACAATTACACTTATCGTCATCCATCCGATGTTCCCCATATTTCTTACTATACTGCGACCAATTATCACTGAAGCCAAACCAGCCACAATTGTTCCAATACCCATCCCTACATCAGCAAATCCCGAATATTGAGCAAAAAGAGACCCGGATAAGGCAACCAATCCATTGGAAAGACACAATCCTATAATTTTGGTAATTCTGGTATCAACACCCAGACTACGAATCATCTGTTCATTATCACCAGTTGCTCTAATGGCCATTCCAATTTCAGTTGCTAAAAAATAATCAAGTAAGAATTTTACTAATAGCACTACCAGAAGAAAGAGGATAGGAGTTAACTGATCTAAAGTAAATTGAGGTAACCAGGTTCTTATAACATTAAGAATAGTTACCTTTCCTAAAAGAGGGATGTTGGATCTGCCCATAATTCTCAAGTTAACAGAGTACAGCAAGGTCATAGTCAAAATACCGGAAAGTAAATTGGTAAATTTTAATCGAGTATGAAAAAAAGCAGTTAATCCACCAGCCAGTATCCCTCCTACTATAGCCCAAATAATAGCTAAAAAAGGATCACCACCAGCAAAGATTATTTTGGCGGTAATAGCAGCCCCTAAAGGGAAAGAACCATCAACCGTCAAATCAGGAAAATTTAATACTTGAAAAGTTAAATATACTCCCAGGGCCATTATGCCAAAAACAAAACCCTGCTCTAGGGCATGTAACAATAAACTCCAAGTCATTTTTGGTTAACTCCTTCCACTTTCTGATTACTCATTTTATTTACTACGCAGCCAGACAATTCCCTCATAGACAATAGAATCTGCTTCCTGCAATAGTTGTTCTGGAATATGCAACCTCAGTTGGTTAGCTATATCTATGTTTATCATAAAAGTTAAATCTTCAGGCTTTTCTAATTTTCCAATAGGTATTTCTGAAGGTTGCTTTCCCTGCAGTACTTGGACCGCCTTTTCTGCACTCTTTTGACCTAAGGTAAAATAGTCGATGCCAAAAGAAGTTAAAGCACCTTGTGGAACGAAGGTGGGATCAGCAATAATAATAGGAATTTTTTCATCCAGCGAAACCTTAACAATAGAGCTAAAAGCAGAAACTGCCACATTATCTGTAACGATATAGAATACATCAATCCTTCCCACCAGAGATTGAGCAGCCATTAAAACTTCATTAGAATTACTGGCCGTAACCTCTACTAATTCCAGTCCAAGTTTCTGGCAGACTTCCCGAGATAGCTCTACCTGTACCACTGAATTTGCCTCACTGGCATTATAGATAGTTCCCACCCGGGTAGCCTTCGGTAAAAATCTGGGAATGAGTTCTAGCTGTGCCTGGTTGGGGGCAGCATCAGACATACCAGTAACATTGTTCCCGGAACTTTCCCAGCTTCGGGCTACATTAGCAGCGACCGGATCAGTTATTGCTCCAATAATGATAGGTATATCACTGGTAACCTGAACAGTGGCTTGAGCAATGGGCGTAGAAATGGCCAGAATCATATCAACCTTATCATCTTTAAATTTTTGAGCAATAGAAATAGCATTGCTAAATTCTCCCTGTGCATCTTGAATATCATAAATGACATCCACTCCAGGAACATAGCCAGCCTGTTCCAAACCAAAAATAAAACCCTCTCGACAGGCATCCAAAGCGGGATGTGATACAATCTGGCTAACTCCTATCCTTAACTGTTTAGCAGAAATTGGATTGCTTAGCAGTAAACCTAAAAGAACAACTAAAGTAATGCCTATCCATACTTTCATTAAAATATTGTAATTTCTCATCTCATTTCCTCCTTTTAAAAATTATTTTATTATTACTTAAAATTTATTATTTTTTGTCTTATCTATTTCTTTTTCCATACCTCCTTTTCCATGATTTTCAAAATAAAAAACCACGAATGTTTTTACACACCCGTGGTTAGAAAGAAAAACCACAGGCTTTACTTGAGGTAAATGCCTGTGGTTAGAGGGGCTTTATCAAAGTTAATCTTTAATTAACTACTATCAAACCCGATAGGCACCTACCTCCGGATTATAATAGTAGTAATAATAGAAATTATTACAATTTAACATAGAAATTATCTTTTCTTTTCCATCTTTAAATTTATATTCTTATTTATTTTACTTAGTATCTTAATAAAAGTCAACCCATTTTTTGGAAATTTGAATCAATTTATCCCAATTTTTAACAATTAGAGCTGGAAAACAATAAAGTAAATATCGCACCCGCATAGTGGGTGACTTTAAGAATCCTGGAAAGGTGGTTTTTTATGGTTAAACAAAAAATACTTAGATATTAAATATCAGCCGGGCATTTTCAGTAGTAATCTGGGCAATTTTTTCCACCGTTTCCCCTTTTATCTGAGCAATTTTTTCAGCAATTAGTGGTATATATTTCGGTTCATTCGGTTTACCGCGAAAAGGATGAGGAGTTAAAAAGGGGGCATCGGTTTCTAATAATATCCGGTCTAAAGAAACTTCTTGTAACACCTGTACCAATTTTCGAGCATTTTTAAAGGTAACTACTCCTCCTATGCCTAAATAAAATCCTTTATTCACACAATATTTAGCTAAATGCCAGTCTCCTGAAAAACAGTGTAAGACTACCTTTCTTCCCTGCGCTTTTTCGGCTAAAATTTTCATAGTTTCTTCATGGGCTTCCCGGTCATGAACAATAATCGGTAAATTACATTTATGTGCTAATTCAATCTGCTTGCTGAAGGCAATCTCTTGGACTTCCGGGGAGCTATGTTTATAATAATAATCTAGACCTATCTCTCCAATGGCAATATTCTTAGGATGAGCAATCATCTTTTCTAATATGCTCAATTCTTCTTCTTTTAATTTTTTACTTTCATGAGGATGAAATCCCAAAGCAGTATATACATTATTAAATCGCTCGGCATAAGATATATTTTCACGTCCGGACTCTATATCCACTCCAATGGTAATAATTTTAGTAACTCCTTTCCTTCCGGCTTCCTCAATTACTTCCTTTACCTCTCTCCTCATCATATCAAGATGAGCATGTGTGTCAATAAATTGAATTATTTTTTTACCCTCCCTTATAATATTGTGATAACAGATATATTCTCCCTAACTATTGCTTAGTTTAACTTATAATTTACTTTATTGCCATGGTTTTTCAGATTTGTTCTTAATTTTTCCTTGTGGGGTATGAGCATTTTTTTCAATCAAATATAATTCCTTTTCAGTCAGTCCAAAATAATGACCAATCTCATGCATAACTACCCGTTTTATATTATTTTTTATCTCTAATCTATTACCGCCACTCTTACCAAGAATTGGTTTACGAAAAATAAGAATTCTATCTGGTAGAACATTGCGATAATGTATCCCTCTGCGCGTAATCGGGACACCTTGATAAAGGCCCAGTATGGAGTATGGAGAACGATGACCTAATTGTTGTAAAATATTAGGGTCGGGAAAATCTTCAATATGGATAGTGATATTTTCCATCCTTTTTCGAAAATATTGCGGTAATTCGGCAATCGCCTCAATTACCAATTCCTCAAATTCTTTTTCCTTCATAACATTAATATCAATCCTTTAGGGCTTTTTTCATACTATCTATAAATTCATCGATCATTTCTAAATGATATTGTTTTTTAATATCACGATTGGTAAAATTCATTACTGCTATGGGCTTTTGGCCGGTTAATTGCTCTACAGTTAAAAAAATGTTACTGGGATTAGAGCCTAAACTGGTAGTAAAAAAGGCTATCCTGGGAAATTTTCCTTGATATTCCTGGCAGAAACTTTTTATTGGTGAGCACATATGACCAGCCCAAATGGGTGTTCCAATAATAATTAAATCATACTGAGAAGGATCTCTGGTTAATTGCTTAATGGGGATATTTCTTTGCAAATAAGACTCATTTCCACTAATTAAAAACCCCAACAGACCCTTTCTATTTTTGTGGTCTATTATCTCTTCTATTTCTGCTCCCATTTTTCTCCCTATTAGCTCAGCAATTTTTCTGGTATTTCCGGAACGGGAATAATACACTATCAAAATCTTCATAATATACTTCCTCACTTTTTATTTATTATCAAAATAGAGTAAATTCAAATACAATCATCTATCTATCCATCTTCTCTTCCCCGTTCTTATTAAAGCCTGGCCTTGAGTAGTATTATTGACCAAACCTTGCAACCACTCCAGTTTCTCTCCGGGAAGCAAAGCCACAAGATTTACCTTCTCTCCATACTTTAGATCATCAATCTTTCCAGAGGCACTCTCAACTGCTTGTAAGATTGCACCTAATGAGTTATAGGGAATTTCTTCTATCATAAATTCCTGGAAGGCATATTTCTTTTTCTTACCTGCCTGTTGTAAGCCCATTCTTGCTGTATCTCTATAGGCTTTAATCAATCCACTTCTACCTAATTTGATACCTCCAAAATAACGAACCACTACCACCAGAACATTACTTACCCCCTCCTGTTTAATAGCCTGTAAGATAGGAAGACCAGCACAATGAGAGAGTTCACCACCATCAGAAAATTGTTCCCTTTCCTCATCCTGGTACACCAAGTGATAAGCCCAGCAATGATGAGTAGCATCAGGATATTGATTTTGAACCAATTTCAGAAAAGACCTTACCTCTGATTCACTTTCTATCCCCTGGATCAGGGCAATAAAATGACTCTTTTTTATGTTATGCTCAAATTTAATACTATGGTCTACAGTTTGAAAATTTCCCCTGACTTCCATAAATAAATACCAATTAAGAGGACCATCTCTGGTGATATTTTTGAAAACACTCCCCAAACTGTTTCTGAGTAGAACGAGAATATATTAACAATACCAGTGTCTGTTCCATACTATCCTGTTGGTATCTTATAAAGACCCGATAATCAGGCGGAGATAGAATGGACAAAATAGATTTTTTCCTGGGTGATAGGTTAATTTCTATAACCGAACTCCAGGGGATTTGAAATTGCCTGGTCACGCCACCATATTCATTTTCTCCTCCTCCCAGCAAAGATGTCCACCAATTTTTCTTAGGAAAGGTCTGAAAATAAAATGAGGTATCAGTGTAATACAATAACCCCCAGGTTCTCTCCTGGAAACCACTGTATCCCCCCAGATATTCACTCATATCTTTTCCCCTGATTTCCTCCCCAATCTCTTTTTCTTTCTCCTGCCAGTATTTTACTACATCTTGCTTGATATTCTTCTTCAAAATTCCCTCCTTAACTTATAACTTAAAAAAATAAGCTGCAGAAAAAATAATAAAAAATACTTAAATTTCATGGGATGATAAGATATGCGCACCGGCCTTTTCTAACTCTAAATACTCTCGGGCAATTTCCTGTTCATCTTTAGAAAAATTAGCAATAGCATCCCTGATCAGAAAGACTTCAAAACCCTCCTGCAAGGCATCCAGGGCTGAGGATTTTACACAAAACTCCAGAGCAATTCCACAAATATACAACTTTGAGACACCTCTTTGTTTTAGATAAGCAGCAGGTTTAATATTGGTTGCCTCAAAGGCCGAATATCCATCATCCCTATCTCCAGTACCTTTATGAAATACCTGATTAATTTTTTCTCTTTGCAGATCGGGAGGAAATTCGGCGCCTTTACTTTCTGCCACACAGTGCACCGGCCACTTTTCAAAATGAACTGAATGCCGGGGATGCCAATCCTGAGTAGCTAATACTATCTCAAATTTATCCATCAACTTATTAATAACAGGGATAACCGATTCCGCATCTGGTACAGCCAAAGCTCCACCCTTTATAAAATCATTTTGTACATCAACAATCAATAATGCCTTCATCTTATTACTCCTCCCCTATTCCTTAATAATTTCTGGTTGTATCTTCTTTTCTATTGCTAAAAATATCTCTTTATATATATTCTGGGCAAATGAAGCCGCTCCCTCTCTGATAGCAGGCACTTTTTCCACTGCCCCTGGATCATTGGCAATGGCCATTAGTGAAAAATAAGGTGGAAGTTGAAATCCTTTATTCACATTTAAAGCACCTATTAGTTGCATAGCAACATTTTCGCTACCCGAATTCCCTGAAACAATAATCGCAAAGATAGTCTTCTGACGGAAATCCATCCTCTTGTAAAGAACGGTCAAACGATTAATAACGGCCATCATTTTCGCAGAAAGGGCATCATTATAATTAGGACATAACCAGATTAAATAATCTGCTTTTTCGATAGCTGGTAATATCTCCTGAATCACAATCCCGCCATAAAAACAACTATTCATTTCACTATAATGCTGGCAAGTTTTATAAAGACAACCCCTACAATCAACTATAGTACCATTTTCAATATATCTCTCCTCTAAGTGTAACCTTCTATCCCCCGGGAAATATCCCTTTACCATTTGCCAGAGCATCATAGTATTGGAAGTCTTTTTAGGATTAGAATAAAGCACCAAAATTTTGGGTTCAGTAATGATATTAATTCTATCCTGCATTAGTCTCCAGACCAAATCATGAGACATTTTTTGGTAAATATCAACCAACGGTATTTTTAAGGTTTTTTGCCAAGTTAAAAAGTTATTTAAATTAGCAACGGCCTCAGTTACAGAATGTCCTATATAACGACAACCCAATTGATTAGTATGTAATATAATACGATAAGCAGTACTTTTAGTCCACAACTCCAGTGGACTTTGAATAATGATAGCAGCAGCTGAACTTTCTAATGCCTGGGAGCCTCTGGCGCTTATTACTTGTAACATATACTCCAGAGCAATATTAATTCCATATTTATTTAATTCTACTGCCCATAAGATCTTTTTATTCTGTAAAGATGGTAAATCTTTTCCCTTTCTATAAAATTGACTTCTATACCCCTGAACTGCTTCTCTAATTATTTTTCTGAATGATAAAGAAGTCTCTCCGGGCATTAAAACCATTAATTCACTCATCTATTTCTCCAGACAATTAGCCTGTTTTTTTATATTGGCATAACTCTTCTTTAAATCAGTAAGAAGTTCCTGGGAAAGGTTAAATTGTTCCCACTCTAAACCAACTGGTGTTTGACGATTTCGAGAACCCCAGAAAATTCCACCTAAGAATCCAGCACTATAATGCCATTCCCCTTCCATTAAAGCTACCAGGGAAAGAGCACCTGAGGAAATAGCTGGTGCAATATAAGGTTTAAAGCCAATTTTTCTCAACTCCATATTAGCTTGCAATACCTTTTCAGTTAAGTAACGTGACTTTTCCTGATCATATTGTTCTACATTATCAGCTACTACTAAATAATTACCATGAGGCCCAAAAACCCTTCCCTTATCTAAGTAAGTTCTTATAGATTCTTCTTGCTCAGCAAAATAAGCAGCCCGACCATGCATAACACCTAATCCAAATCCTCTAATTTGGTCAGCAGCAAGACCTTTTCCATCTAATTTTCCTTCCTCATTGCGATTACTGGCTAAAAATGCGCTCTGACACAGTAAATCAACCGGGTCAGAGACAACGGCAAAAATTCCATTAAAATTATTTTTTCTAGCTCTCTGGGCATAATAGTTAATTATTCGAGAATTGGCTTCTAATTGCATCATCCGGACATCTTTAACTTCCTTCTCCGGTTCTGGAACTCCCATCGAGATACAAAATACTACCAGATCTGCTTGAAATATTTCCTCAGGTTTTAATATCCTTACTGGAGGAAATTTTCTCTTCCCGGAACCATCGATAATCTGGTTGGCCTCCTGCTCCCAGCGCATCATAGCTTTCTCATTTGTATCGAATATGCCCATTCTATTGACCATTTTTTCACCCAGGGTACGTAAAGCAATTAATAAAGTTCCTCCCACATTTCCCAATCCTACAATATTAATATCCCATTGCTCTGGTACCATCCAGTCTAATCTATCTTTCCAGCGAGGGGAATTATAATTACAAAGACCGACTTCTCTTTTTGCGATTTTTTTAATAATCCAGGCTGGAAATTCAGATAATCTCTGTTTAAAATTATCAGGTTTTTGCAGGATATTAATTTCTTGCCTCTTGTTCAATAACTGATCCGGATGAATTAAAACATCCAAGGAGCTGAATTTCTGCCAATCTCTTTTTTGCAGGTAATAAATAAATTTATTTCTTTTTAAGTCAGGACATTCCGGTTCCATTCTCTGAAAATTATCCACTTTCAGCATGGAAAAAAGTATTTTTCTATGGAATCTATAAAAATAAATCATAATTCTTCCCCTCTTATAGTAAATTCCTGAGAATAGGGAAAACGTAACAAATCTCCTTGCTTATTCCTGGTCCCTTTTTCCCAAATTCTACGTAACAATTCCAAATCATTTTCTAAATACATAGAGGTTGATAAAGAAAGATTGTAATTCATATTCTTACCATGATCCGGAAATCGTGGATAAATCAGCACTTCACCTAAATTATTTAAAGTAAGTTTACGATGATAATTGGCCTGATACTCCTCTTCTAAGGCCTTAATAATCTCAATAGTGTTTACAATACATATTTCTGAAAATCTATAAATTGTTTCTAAGTCTACCCCTTTTAAAAAAACAGGATAGGCATATGGTAGAATCATATTGATTGATCTAACCAGACTGCCTTGATCAGGTTCCGGTCGGTACAATCCATCACCTCCCAGAAAAGGACATAAATCACTTTCGTTAAACCATACTCGAAGATTTGGTATAAAATAAGCACTATCAACCGAACGATTATAGATCATAGCCAGTTCTTTACCTCTGGCGGATAATAAACCCACTATTATTTTATGCACGGTAATATTTTCTTTATTCAATATCGGGCTCAAGGCTTTGAGGCGGTAACCCTTATGAAGTAAATCATCAATCAACAAGACTGGTCGATTAAAGGATTTAATCATTTTAACCTGATTTTCTAAGCTCATATAGTAGCCATAAGAATCTATCTTAAAATGCTTCATATCCGGTGTAAATATCTTATCAGTATGCAGGGATTTGGTAACAGTATTGGGGACCACCATTTTATGTAAAATCTTTCCAAAGGGAACACACATCAGCGGTCCTAATTGTCTATTATCGTCCTGTTCAGTTGGGACACCATTTTCTTGACAAATTTTAGCTACGATGGACTGGTTAATCAAATCAATATCAAAGGGGATTAGCAAATGTCCGGGATATAGTTGGGTCATAACCTTCTGTAACCTCTGTCGAGCAACAGTGATTGTCTCTAAAATTCGGACTTGGTGAATAAATGGTTCCTTAATTAAAGTTTCTAAGTCTAAACTGATGGTACAGGGCTTACGAATATCTACAGTCATTATGATAGGAAAAGGAGTATTAGTTATTGGTAATTTGGTAAAACCAAAAAGTTCCAGGGTATTTTTAAGTTCATAATTATCAGTTTCCGGGAGCATATTTTTAAAAACAGCATAGTCATAATCCTTTTTGATACAGAAGGCCAATGCTTCAGTTAAGACTATCTGTTTAAAATTTTTAAACCTGTTCTTATTGCCAATTTTTTCATTAACAAATACTCCATCAATTATAATAGTACGTCCACTGGCTATATCACGAATATACTGGGAAATAATATTATCCTCAAATTCATAATAAAATTCACTTGCTCGAACCCAATGTACAGCTGCAAATCCCAATATTCCCCCATTTTTATGCGTATCCTGTAAAATTATAAGCCGAGGATTTAGTTTCTGTTTAAACTTTTGTAAACTCTTTAGAGCTACCCTTCTCATTTCTTCCGGGAATATCTCCCGAACTAATCTTTCCAAAAAGGAGTCTTCAAAATGTTCCACTACCTCTATTTTGGTATACACCTTCTGTAATGTTGATTTATACTGAGGTTCTCTTTGATACAAGCCCATTTGATAAATATAGCGCTCTACTAAAGGATCAACCAGATCTGAAATATCGCGATGTTCATCAATATTCTTCCTGATCTGGCTGGAACTGATATCTTCAAAAGGCGCCTCCAGAGTGAGATGAATAATTCCAGAGTTAAATTTACTGATAATTTGTTGATATCTTTTCTGTTCACTTTCTGAGAGATAATATTCTTTTCGGCCGAAAATAATATGAGGGAAATTAAAAATCAGGCTATTATCTTGCCCTTCCTGGTAAGCAGAAGCATTTAATAGAACATCGCTCCCGGCTACAATATATATTATAAAGTCTGGAAACTTCTTCCGGAGGTCCTCTAAATCTAAGGGATTGGCAATATTACTGGGCAAGTTTTCTGGATAGAGATAGACATTTAATTCATCAGCAATAGACATATTAATTATTTGTTTACGAAATAAATGGGGTTGAGTTCGTTTGGACCAGGAAAATTCATCTACTGATAAGAATACTTCCATTCCTAATTTCTCAATCTCTTTGACTATCTGTTTATGGCTCAAGGAAAAGGGATCAAAGGTACCAGGGAAAAAGGCAATAGATCTAGGAACCGAAAGGCTCATACCCCCTTCATAAAAATGGTAATTGGCAATAAAAATATAAATCTGATGTAAAGAAACTGCATTAACAAAAAACAACAGGTTATCCTGATAAGCAACAGGAGTAATCAAATTCAGTAATTTTTTGGCAATAAGTCTGAAGATCTTTTCCTTTTCATTTAAGGAAAGATGGTCGGAGGCAAATATTTCTTTACCTATAACTCCAGAGGTAACCCTTCTGACCATAGGATTATGATGAGCTAATCCATTCATTAAAATTCCCAGCATTCGATTTAGCCTTTTTTGATACACATCTGGCTTTTCTCCATATCTATTCTGATAGGGGGCATAGCGGCTAATGGCCACTGCAACGGTACGAATAAGCAGGGTGCAGTTCCATTGGTCTGCAATCTTTATCTTTTCCTCCAAATCAGCAATAAATTCATCAATCTCGCGCGGCGGTAAAAATGGAATAGATTGACCTAAATAATAAGGAATATATTTGGTATAATGATAGTCATCTATTTCCAAAGCTTTTAATAGTTCAATAGCAATATCATTCTTCTGTTCTACGGTTAAATAGGGAATAATGTTTATCAGGGCATTACCAGCGTAGATACGAATTGATTCATGGCTGCTCACCTTTAAGATATTACAAAAATGCAGTGCAGTATAGACTGTCTCCTCTTTATTTTCTATTGCTCGTTCTTTGAGCATATCAATCTGAATTTTCTTGATAATGGCATCGGTGGAAGACTTCAGATTATTCAAATACATTCGATCAATCTTTTCTTCATCCTGCTGGCAATACCTATGAAAATGATCTTCTAACTTTGCATCTAAGGCTAATTTTCGGATAATCTTGTATTTCAGATAATTTTCTGCCGGAACAAGAGAACAATCCAGCCTTTCTTGTAAAAGGGAAAAACACTTTTGGCGAAAGGGATCCTTCTTTGCTACTTTATCTAATATTTCATTTATCACTTCAAGGGCAACAATAGATAGGTTGTATTCTGGATGAAAAATAAATTTAGTAATGAAATCACTAAAGGTTGGAGCAAGGTTCTCTTCCGGAAGGATGGGAATACTTCTTAGAGCTTGTAATAAACAAATAATATGATTCCGGCTTAACTGTAGATTTATTTGTTTTTGATAAAAATTTTTGATAATAGACAGATATTGAGCTTTCTGTCTTACTGGACTATGTTTAAATAAGGTCTCCAGCATAAGGGGTAGATTAGCTCTCAACCTGCTCTGGTTCAGCTCAGAGGTCTTATATGACGGTTCCAGGAATAAAACAAGATACTTTTCCAGCAATTCTGTACTTCTCACCCGGGGTGTATTTAGAGGTCTATCTTCAGGAATTTCTTTCCGATATTGTTCATCAAAATTGGCAATAAGATAACCAATGAGTTTGGCGCTTCTTCTTCTCACCCCTTCTTCTGGAAAGATAAGTTGTTCATATAAAAAATTTAATACTAACAACTTCTCATTCTGGTTAAGATAGGCGGTATAATCGGAAAAAATCCTCAAATATTCCTGAATATTTTGCCAGCTTCTATCACTCCTGGCCGTTTCTAATATCGAGTTAATAGAATTTTCATTCCTCAGCTGGTACATCAACTGGAAACTGTGTTCCAGAGAAAGATACTTAATCTGTTGAATTACATCATTACCATGCAGGAGGGCAAAATACCTTTCCTTTCTTATCGGTTGATAATCTTTAGCCGGCAAGGGATGTGCCTTTATTTCTACTCCTTTTTCCTTTAGAAAATCTTCAAAGTCCTTTAGCTTTTCAAACACCCTGCGATATCTTCGCTCCTTAACTTCATCTACATTATCTAATTTATTCAGGATAATTTGAAAAGATTCTTTTAGGTTATAGATAAACATCTCATTATTATCTTCTCTATTCTTGACCCGAAAATCAGAATAAATCAGAATCAGTGACTCCAGAGAAAGGTTTTCTAATTCTAAATCCCATACGGAGTGATTGACGGCAATATGCCCGATATAAGGAATATTTTGTCGCTGAAACCACTTATCAGTATAATAATAGTGTAGATAGGGAACCCTTTTCTGCTCCCGGTAACGACATCCATATTTTCCAATATCGTGACCGGCAGCTGCGCCAGAAATTACCCCTAAATCAATAGGAAGTCCCAATTTTTTTATCTGCCTGGCAATGCTTAAGGCCAGAGCATGAACACCACAGACATGCTCCAGGGTATTAAATCTATACATCTCTTTACTTAAGGACATCATTTCATAGACAAAAAGAGAGTTAAATGCCTTCAGAAAATTACTATATTCCTCAGCTTGCTCTAAAGCCTTAATTTCCTTAGCTGTTAAGAAAGTAAGTGGATATTGAGCAAGAAAGGACCTTTTATCATTTTGTAACTGCCAGGGAAGGAAAAAACGATAAGTCAATAAAAAAAGAGAAAATAGCTTTCTATGAGCTAAAGAGAGGGAGCCCAGCTCTGGTCTACTTTCTGGAAAAGAGAGGTATTGACAGAAATGATAAATATTCTTTAAACATTTTTCCCTACTCTCCACCTGGCCAATATCCAATATTCTCTTCCAAAATAAATCCAATATCTTTACTGCACTAAAATTCTTCTGATCAATCACTTCTAACAACTTTTCTCTAAAATCATCATCTTCTTGTAATGATTGAATATCTTCCTGATTAAGTTCATAAAGCATTAACTGATTGCGTTTTGCCAGTTCAGTAAATAATTGCTCAATTATTATTTCACTCATACTTACCCCATCAATAGTAAGGATAATTAACTGAAAACGATTATAATTATTATACAATATTTTACTATCTTTAGTCTGTTAATCCAACCCTGGTCATTAAAAATAAGAGCAAATACCTTTGGTTTTAAGCAAAAGATATGGTAAAATATTTTACCATATTTCTCTTTTGTCTTACCTAAAAAGATAATATTTTTTTTCTAAGAAAAAATATATGTTAAAATATAATTTAGAGTAGAAGATTTTTAACAATTATTGTTTTTAAATTAAGTTACTTAAAAATAATAAGTAATATGGTCGGGATAGTGGGAGTGGAAAAATATTTTTTAATAGTTGATAATGTCTAAAGCCGTTTCTGGAGAATTTTCTACATTATTCTAAAAATTACGGTTGATATTGTATTTTTGCTCTTAAGAAAAGAGATAATTTATTTTTACATATTAATTTGGAAATAGAAAGGAAGATAAGGTTATGCCCAACTATACTTATCAATGTCAGGACTGCAGTTCTGTTTTCGATATAAGAGCATCTATTAAGGAAATGGAAAGGGGCAATTTTTCCTGTACAAAATGTGGGAGTAAAAATATTAAAAGATTATTTAACGGTTTTGGTTTTTGGAAAAGCACTGGAGCTTCAACTTCCAGTAGCTCAAGTTGTGCCAGTTGTAGAGGTGGAAATTGTTCCACCTGTCATTAATGATTATAAACTATTGTATTTAGTTACCTTTTTTAACAAACTTGCCAGGTGAAAAAGGAGGGTACTTTAGTTATCGGTGGTCCTTAAAAGACCACATCATCAGAAAAGTATCACCAGGATAAGGAGAAAAGGAAATGAAAATTGCTCGGGTATCAGAAATACAAAATATGGATCAGGAAGCCATACAAAAATATGAAATAAGTGAAGAATTATTAATGGAAAATGCCGGATTGGCGGTATATTATACCTTAGCTCGAGAATTTAATATTAAAAATGCCTACTTTTTTCTTTTTTGCGGAATTGGTAATAACGGTGGAGATGGTCTGGTAGTAGCCAGACAGCTTCATTCTTGTGGTGCCTATGTTAAGATCTGTTTTTTAGATAACCCCGAAAAGTTTACCGGTGCAGCCCAAAAAAACTGGCAGATAATTAAAAAATTTAATTTACCAATATTTATAAGTCCTTCCCCGGAGGAATTAAATTCCTTAATAAATCCTGGAGATATTATTATTGATGCTATATTTGGTACCGGCTTGACCAGGGACATCTCAGGATACTATTACTCCATAATCCAATTAATAAATGAAAAAGACAATCAGGTTATCAGTATTGATATTCCTTCCGGTATAAATGGTAATACTGGTCAAATTATGGGTATTGCTATCAAAGCCGATTATACCATAACCTTCGGTTTACCCAAAGTAGGAAATGTACTCTATCCTGGCTATTACTATGGGGGAAAATTGTTCCTCTCTCATATCTCTTTCCCTTCCACAATTTATGATAATGATCGACTCAGTATTCAGATAAATACACCATTAGTTTTACCCCAGCGCCAACCTGAAGGACATAAAGGAACCTTTGGCCAGGCCCTCTTCGTTGCTGGTGCACCGAACTATTATGGTGCTCCTTATTTTGCTTCTTTATCTTTCCTTAAAGCC
>Ga0067045_1029810_pt1 | contig 18285 bp, 25 predicted proteins | sample TerdegcTABiofilm_FD_59184 | JGI IMG/M metagenome (GOLD analysis project Ga0067045, IMG submission 59184) | Combined Assembly of (Gp0054472, Gp0054536) Wastewater bioreactor microbial communities from Singapore -Terephthalate degrading... | reverse complement strand
AATGTGTCCTGTGACAGATGCAGTACTTGATGCATGCATTGGAAGTGATGGATTTGAAAGAAAAGCATATAGCAGTTTTATTGGTATAGATGTAGGTGATATTTGTCATGTGGTTATACTGGGATGGACTGGTTATCGTTTAAAGGTATTATGGCTTGAGGAAGTGCTTGCAACAAACAGGGAGCGTTTTGAGCAAATAATTGAAACATATAAGGGTTTTTTTGTTATTGATGCAATGCCATATAAGCCATTGGCAAAATATTTATGCAAAAAATATTATGGTTGGGGTGCAATGCAATATTTCAATGCTAATGAGCTTATTACCAAACATGAACGAGATGGGGAAGCTGATATTCCAGTAGTAAAACATGACAGGACTACCAGTATAGAGGACATGGTAAGCTTATTGCAAGAAGGTTTTTTTATATTACCCAATCCTAAGAAACTCAATGAAAAAGAACTTGAGGTTTTTGAAAGATTTAGATTTCAGCTGAAAAATTTAGAGAAAGAGAAGGTTATGGATGCAAGGGGTTATGAAAAAATTGAATATAAAAAGAATGTGGCAAATCATTTTGGCATGGCACTAAATAGTGCGTTTATTGCATTTCAAATTGGTAGAGGTACTTTTACTCCCAGGATTGATCCGGTATTTGGATGATAAAAGAGCTATTACATAGGTTATTCAAATCACATGCTGTGGCGTTTGCCTCTGAACAGGCAGTACGAAATCCGTATTTTAATGTAACAAAATTTAATAATGATATTGGTGATGTAAATCCTTCATATCCTGTTGAGTTTATTGATGTTTTAAAAAAGCTTGCATTGATTAATCCTGATGTTAGTCAAACAATACAAAAGATATCCATGCTTGGCAATTGTGGTCATAAGGTAGAACTTGAAGGTGGATCCAGAGCTATAAATGCTGCACTACAGGAGCTAAATAATTTGGCACGGAATGCTTTTTCACATGATGCAGGACTTGATGGATTTATTAATCAGCAATTCAGGCAAATATGCATTACTGGAGCTTTATGTCAGGAAACGGTTATTGAAAATCAATTTACTGGTGTGGAAACTGTATATCAGGTTCCTGTCAAGACTATACGATTTATACTTAAAAATAACAGATTTATTCCTATACAGCAAGTAGCGGGGAAGAATATTGAACTTAATCCAATATCGTTTATCTATATTCCGCTTTTTACTGATGAAGACAGTCCTTATGCTTTGCCACCTTTTTTAGCAGCATTGCAATATTTAATGAGGCAATATGAGCAATGGCAGAATATTGATAACCTTATGCAATTATGGGGTCTTATGGGCATTACATGGCTTAAGGTCCATGATGGGCGTTACTTTAATGAGGCGCCAAACGAATATGAAAGAAGGCTACAATTGAAGCTTCAACGCTATTTCAATTTATTTTTAAAAAACATGAAAAAAGGGATAGCAGTAACAGGAGAGGATGTTGATCTCAGCCATCATAATATCAGCAAGGCAGCATCCGATGTAAGCAGGATTATAGAGGCAACAGAACAACAGATTGCCAGTGGACTTGATATTGATCCCGCCATGCTTGGCAGGACATATAGCACAACAGAAACATATGCAACGGTATGTTATGAAACGCTACTTGGTAAAATATCAAATATGCAGCGTATGATAAAGCGAGCTAATGAACGGGTATATAATTTACATTTAACTATGAAAAATATTCCTGCAACAGCACATATTATATTTAATGATATGCATAGCTTAAAATATTTAGATAAAATACAGGCAAAGAAAATTGAGCAAGAAATGGCGATACAGCGGAGAGATGCTGGGATAATCGATAATAATACTCTTGCTCATGAATTAGGTTATCAGGAAGCATTTAAAAAGAGTGAAGAATCGCAAGTAATTTTGAATTATAATACTTCACGAGGCAAATATGAACTTTTAAAGGAATGCATCACTATACAGCCAATTTTTACGCAGCTTAGTAAAAAAAAACATTTGGCGATAGTATAACAAAACTTGAAGAAGGTTATTTACAGGAGTTCTTTGAAATCTATACAGAGCATTATCAGAGTGGGATTGCTGGTATAGCAATTAATTTTACCGTTGATGATATTATTTCCCTTTTGCAGAAAAAAATGCAGAGAGAATTACCCGAGAATGCTTTGGATATTATACGGAAATGGACTGGCAAGGCATATGAACTTGGTCTTGGAAGAATATGGGATGATGATAAGTGGAAAGTTGATGATAAAAATGCTTTAGATTTTTTTGCACGGCATGATCAGCACTTTTTTGGGAAACAGTTTGAACATTATTCACCATTGTTACGTAAAGTTGTTCAGGATGAATTGAAGGGTACTCGTGCATATAGTAAAGAAGTTGTTACAAATGTTAAAAAGGCATTGGGTGATGCCTTTGAACATCCCACAATAAAGGATTATTATGATTTATGTATACGGAATGCAGTAAATAAATCGCGAAACTATGGCAGGATTTTCCAATATGAACGATTGGGGATTGGGATGGTTGAAATTGTAGCAATATTAGATAGCAAAACAAGTGCAATCTGCAGAGAAATGAATGGGAGACGTATTGAAGTTGCGATACTTGCTGATCATGTTCGTGAAGTTTTGCAAACACCTATGGATGAGCTAAAGGAAAAGTTTGCCTGGCCATCGCCTGAACAAATACGAAGTTTTGAGGGATTGAATACAAGGGAAATCATGGATAAAATAAATTGCAAGCTTCCACCATATCATGGTAGGTGCCGCACAACTACAGTAATTGCCAAGGACATTATTGTTAAGAAGAATGGTGGTATTTTACAGGGTATAATTCCTGAAGCAAGCGGCAAAGAACCGGTAAACAAAAAGAAGCGTAGGAAGCAGATTGGTAATTTGCTGCAGCAGGAGTTATTAGCAAAAATTGAACAACAGCGCACAAATGCTTACTGGGATACTGATAATACGGGAAAGCGGTTAAATAAACATAAAGAAAAACACATGGTTGAATTTAGCAACCATAAAGAAAGTTATGAAGAAATTGCAAAAAATGTATTGAAAAATTTTGATAGAGTATTTACTTTTAGAGAGGGTACACGCATAAAGTGGGGCTTTTATAATAATGAATATGAGGGAATTGTTATTATTGAAGAACAAAGTGGTAGAATTTTGACTATGTATAAAAGTGATAAACGAAGATTATTATTAAGTATGCAAAAAGGATATATTGAAATTATATGACGGATTTAGAATATTTACGAAATGTAATGGATAATGCTGAAGATCCCGATGGAGATCATGAGCCAAGTTACTTAATGATGTGGTTAATGATACGGGATGATTTTACAGTTAATGATGAACAACTTATATTGGATGATATACGATTGATACGTAATGCTGAGATCTTTGCTGAATATATCAACGAAGAGAATTATTTGATTGAAGATGATGATAGATGGTATTGGCATATTGCTACCATTGTTAAGGGGGAGTATCCTCTTGAAAAGTTACCGGAGCATGTACGTGATATTGCTGCAAAGCTTTATTATTAGGATAAAGGCATGATTGAGGTTATTCTATTTAACATATTAAACATAAAAAATATGGTATTTTCAGGGATTTTTTTGGGGGGGTATAGAGAACTATAGGTTTATATTTTTAAACAATTTTAAACAGGTTTTATAACGCCTGAGAGGCTTTTACATTTATATCACAGACACATACACCTATAACCGATATGCGAGATTTCGTATATCGGTTTTTTTTTGGAGGAGGAATGATGAAACAAGAGGAATTTTTTGCAGAACTTGAAAAGTATGGAGGCAAGGTTGATGAGAAGCGATTGATTGCTCGTTGCAAGCTTGCAAGCCGTTTTTTTCATGTACGTTTTGAGGATACAAATGATCCTTTATTTGATAGCGATTCATTAGTTGAGGATGAGAACTATTTATATGTTAGTTTTAGAGCATTGTCTGCAACACAGTTTTTCTGGAATGGGATGATGTTGGATTTTTCTAAAGAAGGAGTACTTAAAAAGGCATATAGACTTTTAAAAGGTCAAACTGTATATAGCAATCATGATACTCGAGTAGAAAACTGGCTTGGGGTAGTTGTAAGCAGTAAATATGATGAAAGCATAATCCCTGGCATCAATGCTCGTTTAAAGCTTACAAAGGAGTTTAATCAGAAAATTATAGCAGGTATTAAAGAAGGAGCAATTCATAGCGCAAGCGTCGATGTGGTATTTCAATATGAGAAGAGTCATCCTGATTTAGATGACTTCTGGTTTTTGCAAGGTGAAGAAGTGAATGGACAGATTGTACGTGTGATTGCAACAAATATTATTAGCTTTGGTGAGCTGTCACTTGTATGGCAAGGGGCCGACAACTTAGCAAAGCGTATTGATATACAGGCAAGTGCACAGGGTACAAGGCCTGATTATAAAGGAGGTGAGAGAATGAAAATACAGAAACAATGGTTAGCAAAGTTAGGTGTGAATGCATCCCGGTTTGGTGATAGTGAAACGGTAGATATTTCAGATGTACAATTTAAAGATATTTGCAATGAAATTGATGTAAAATTTTGTGAGTTAAATGAAGAAGTTTTAAAACTTAAAGGTTTATTTAAGCTTTTAGGGGTTGATCCTGATGAAAATAATGTGACATTGGTTAAAAGGGATATGGAAGTTGCAAAAAAAGTTATTGAGGATATGCGCAATGAAGCTTTGAAGTTTGCGAAGCTCATTGAAGGCGAAAAGTTACCTGAACCTATAAAAGAAACGATTTTAAACGCAGGATATGAACAGGCATTACAACTTAGGGATGCATATAGAGCCAAAGCTGAAAAGGTGTTTCCTCTTACCTGCCCCAAATGTGGCAGCGTTGTACAGAGGGCACAGGCCATTCGCTGTGATGACATAAATCCAGGAATAAATCCTGATGAATACATAATTCGATAGGAGGAATTTTTATGGCTTTTGATATATCGTTTAACGGAATAGATGATTATGGGACTTTTGAACTTGCAGAAGGCATTCAAAGGGGTTTACATGAAGGTTTCCCAGTGAAAATAAGTGCAAATAAGACTGTTTCATTATGTGATGCTGAGGATAAATTCAGCGGTGTTTTAGTAAGCATAGAAAAAGATGGTTATGGAGTAGTAAAGGAAACAGGTTACATTACCCTTTCATATAGTGGAACAGCACCCAATGTAGGTGAAGATAAGGAGCTTGTTGCTAATGGCAATGGAGGCGTGAAAGTACCAGCAACACCGAATACAGGAAGATTATACCGCGTTATTGATGTTGATACCGCTTTACACACGATTACATTCAGATTGGGATAAGGAGGATATTTATGAAATTAGAAAGAATTAGTTTATCGCGTGAAATGTTTGATGAGGCACGTGAAACTGGAATAAGTTTTAAAGAAATTTTAGAACGAGAAGCAAAAAAGCAGGGAAAATTTAGCGAGGATCTTGCTGCAAAAGGAATGGATGCATTTGCCCAGCAATTAGCTGCTTATGATTTAAAATTATCAGGTGCTCATGCAAGCCTTGTTGAGGATTTTTTCAAGACAAACGACAGTAGACTTCTTTTTGTTGAAACAATAAATGAATTTGTGCGTTTGGGCATGCAAGAACAGCTTGAAAGTTTTGCATCACTTCAGGATATCGTTGCAACACGTACTGGTATTGTTGGAAGTGTATATCAGGGAGCTGAGGTAGATCTGGATACATCAAATGCAACAGCTTTTAGGGTTGGTGAGCGGGGGAGCTTTCCCAAAGTGACAATTAATTTTAAAGATAAAGCAATAACGCTATACAAAATTGGTTACCAAATAGAAGGCACCTATGAAGCAATACGTCGTATGCGTACTAATGTATTTGGCACTGCGATGAAAGTAATAGGAAGAAATTTAGCTCAGAGTAAAATTGCAGTGGCAATTGATGTGCTCATTAATGGTGATGGCAATGGCAATCCAATTCAATCAATTAATGCACAACAATCCGGGGTTTTAACATATTCTGATATTGTGAATCTTGAAGAAAGTTTTGAAGATTTTGCTCCTAATATACTTATATCGGATACCAGCATGCGGGTTGCATATAGAAATTTACCTGAATATAAGGATGCAAATGGGCCTACTATGATGGATGCTCCAAAAAAATGCAAGGTTGTGCCATCAGGATGTATTATTGCTCTTGATAATAGGGCAGCACTTGAAGAAGTATATGAAAAAGGTGCAAGCTTAGTTGAGTATGATAAGATTATAACTCAGCAGATTGAAAATGCAGTTGTAAGTGAAGTTTGTGGATTTGCAAAACTTTTTACTAATGCAAGCAAGATGTTGGTTGTATAAGGAGGCTCTATGGATACTATCGTAGTAAAAATACGGGATGATATTTTTAAAAAAGGTCATGGTTTTTATGATATTGCCGGTAGACAAAAGATACTACCAAATAAGAACAATGAAGTAGAAGTGAAAGAAACCCCCTTTGTGCGGCAAAAAATAGCAAGCGGTGAACTTATTGTGGTTTCACGCAAAAAGGCAAAAGATGATATAAAAGAAATAAAGGTATTTGTTGATGATAAGCTTATTAAAACAATTCCAATTGATGCACATATGGGCGATAATGATGTTATTGAGCTTGTATATAGTGACAAAATGGTCATAAAAGCAATAGGTGATAAAGATATAGTGGCAGTTGAAAAAACTGATACTTGTATTACTGTAAGGACGAAGTAATGCTAAACTCTATAGAAACAATAGCATTACATTGGCCTGCTGCGGCACTCAATTTATCAGAGAATGATTATACTTCATTCCTGAATCATGAAGATATGTATATAGAGAGCCGTTTAATAAAATGGGTTGGACAGGAAGCATATAATGATGCTAAAAGTATAAATCCTGCCAACCCTCTGCGGGCCAAGTGTTTAAAAGAGGCAGAGTTATATCTATTCCATGTTTCTTGTATGCAAAAGTTGTGGCGTGACTGTGGACTGGGTAGGGAAAAGTCTGTCACATTACCATCAGGTATGTCAGTTCAATTAACAAGTTTAATAGAGTCTGAATATAAAGCACTTATTCAATATTATCTTGATGAGGCGTATAGAATATGTGAGGATTATTTATGTTTGTAAGAGAACAATATATTGTTCCAGTTGTAAAGCGTGTTTTTGGGCAATTAGCACACCAAGACTTTATTATATTAAAACAGGTTACCAATTATCCATCAAGATTGAATATTGTACAACAACTATCGTATATTCCAGTTATTGCAACGGGTGATGTGGTTGGTATTGTTAAAACAAAAGAATCAAAAGCTGGATTTATAGTTTTGGGTGATGTAATTATATATGTATCACAAGAACAATTTGATGCATGCAATATTACCATGGTTGATAGAATCAATATAGGTGGGAATATTAAAGATGGGGCGGTTAATGGCGGTATAGTATTTAAAATTAAAGAAATTAAATATGATATTTTTTTAGGTGTTTCACCAATTATTGCACTTATTTTGGAGAAAATACCATGGGATTAGATTTTACCGGTGATTGGAAATTTTTTGATAATATAAAATATTTTGAGAATAATATGCAGAAACATATGAGCATTGCACTTGAAGTTGCAGCTGAAATAATACGTGCAAATGTGGTAAAGGGAATACGTGATCAAAAATATTTGTTTGCCCCACTTTCAATATATACTAAGGAATATAAACAAAAAAAAGGTTTATCGCCCTTAATTTTGATTGCTGAAGGGGATTATTTGGCTTCTTTTACTATTGAAAAAGTTGATTGGGATGAAGTACATATTGGTAGCAATCATCCTCAATCGCGAGCTTTAGAATTTGGATATGAGCCCAAAGGTTTGCCTGCAAGACCGCACCTTGCACCTGCATTAGCTGATAGTGTAAATGAGGTAATTGACACTTTGCAGGATGCATTTGCAAAAATTTTTAAGGATTAATCAAGTGATACTGGATCATTTAACATATTTCAAAGATATTATTGAAAATAAAATTATTATAGAGAATGTAAAAATTTTACAAGGTAAACTTTTTGAATTATATCCAAAGCCTTCCACACTTTTAGCTTCGCTTCCTTGTGCGGTTATAGGTCATAGAATTGGTACTGCTTTGGCAACCGGTGGAATAGAAAACCGCATGGTTGCGAACAATGTTATACTTACCCGTGAACTTATTAAAACAACGCATCCTTATCAAATTGATTTTTATAGTAATGATATTTATGATTTTTTGGACGAGGGGCGGACCGGAATTTTAACTCAATTTATTTCTGAGGTATGTAAATGCCCTTATTATATCTGCAATGATGGAAGAACCATATATATACAACCAGGTATTTTTGGTTTACTTGATGAACCTGAGCTTATCGAAGATGGGCCATATAAAGCCTTTTGCCAAGTACAGATTATTGATGCATTATATGCAATAAAGACTGTACCAAGCATAACTGAATTACAATTAAATGAAGGAGGATTGTATGAATGATGATTTAAAAGAATTAAAGGATCTAAAAGAAGTGAAAAAAGAACCACGTCTATTTTCAAAACAATTTGATGAATTGGTAAAGGAACATAATGTGCAGCCAGCTATTGCCAAAGCTTTGCGAACGATAGTTAAAGTAAAAAGTAATGGGATGGTTGAAACTGCAGATTTTGTGAAAGCTTTAAAACAATTTAGCACCTTGCAACCAAAATAGGGAGGTAAATTATGATTCAGCCTGTGACATTGAATGTGATTGATGGAGCATTAGGATATGGATTATCTGGTACTGATGGGCTACATGTTAAAATTGGTGTTGCTGAAAGTGGTATTGCAAATAAATTATTTAGCATAGGTAGTAAACAAGTAGCGAAAAACATATTTGGTAAGGGAGCTTTAGTTGATAGTTTGCTCCTTCATTTTGATGAAGGAGGAATCAAGTGTTTTGCCTTACGACCAGAGAATGATATAGCGGGTAATATTGGCGAAGTTACCCATACCGGGACTGGAAGTGCAACATTGCAGATTTCCGGTACACCAACTGGTAGCCGTAATTTTGTGATTGAAATAGTTTCAGGTGGAGCTTGTGAAACAGCAACATATAGATGGAGTGAAGATGGTGGTATTAATTTTTCTGATGTGTTTGTCACTCCTACTTCAGGTACTCCAATTCAGTTAACCTGTGGTGTAACCATAAGTTTTAGTGGTACTGGTGATTGTTTTGTAAAAGGAGATACCTATAGCTTTTCATCCACTGCACCCTCTGCGAGTGCTGTGTCATTCCTAAACGCATTAGATGCAGTGAAAAATCAATACGACCCTGATAATGCTGCATATACTTTTATACATATTGTTGGTGGATTTGAACGATCTTTCTGGGAAGCTGTTAAAGCTAAAGAAATTGAATTTGAAAACAAACGTATTTTTGTTCGTTTTGTATTAGAATATCCACCTAAAATGGATCAGACATCGATAAGTGAATATTTTCAAGAAATGATTGATGAATGTAAGCTTTTCACCTCGAAAAAAATTGCTATTGTTGGTAGCAGATTGCGTTATGGGAATGATACAAGTTTTAAGTCTGCTGCTATTTTACTCTGTGCAAAGTTAAGTCAATGTAAGGTAAATGAACATCCTGGATATGTGCGTAAATATGCATCCAATATTGCTTCAGAAATAGAATTTTGGGAAGATCTTGATGAGTATGTTACGGATCTTGATGATGCTAATGTGATTGTTGCAGTAAAATATGCCAATTGGCCAGGTATATATATAAAGAAAGACCATTGTATGGCACCTGCTGATAGTGATTACCAAACAATCCACCAGGGCAGGGTTATTGATAAGGTGAGAAGGATTGCATATAAAAAAATTATGCCATTTGTGAATGGTATTGCTGAAGGAGGTGAAAGTGGAATAGACAGCTTAGTTGCTGAAATTGATGCTGCCATAAATAGCTCTATGCGTATTCCAGGAGAAGAAGAGATTGTAAAACATGAAATTGAAATCGATCCCAACCAGGATTTGACATCCGGTGAGCTCAAAGGACAAATACATATTTACCCTACCAATATAATGGAACGCATCACTATTGATATTGGATATAGAAAAGAATAAGGAGGCCTTATTATGCAGGAAACATATAGTTTTAAGGATTACACAGCAACTGTTATGGGACGCACTATTGTTGGTCTTGATAGCCTTGATTATGATCATGAAATCAAGGTTGAAGTTCATTATGGCAAAGGCCAGGAACCAATTGGTTATGGAGAGGGCGAGCTAAAAGGCAGTGGAAAGATGAGCGTATTGCTTGAAGAATATGAAAAACTTGTTTTGGCTGCTTCTGCTGTTGGTGGTGATCCTTTAAAGCTCCCCCCATTCCCAATTGTTGGCTTGCTTGTTAAAAGCAACGGTAAAAAGATGAAGGAAATATTACCATTAGTTAAATTAAAGAAAGTTGGTCAAAAGCGCAAAGTGGGTGATACGAAATTTTTAGTTGATATTGATTTTGAACTTTTGGCTATGCCCAAGATTATTCCACTATAAGGAGGGTGTTGTATGGCACGTATTACTGATAAAATTTATAATGATTTACTACCAAAAATTGAAAACTGGAAGCAACTTTATCCTGAAGTAATTATGATTAAATTAAGTCAGGATGAGTTTGATGGTATTTTTAGAGTACCAACACTGGAGGATATAAAACTTGCAAATAGTGTCCAGAATGACATTGATAAAAACCGCCAGCTTGTTTTAAGCTGCTTATTATATCCAGAACCTGAAGTTTTTGAACAATTATTGCAGAAGAGAGCAGGTATTATTACTCCTATTGCTACTAAGCTTATAGAAGCCTGTGGTGTTACTCAAGAGGCAACAATAAAAAAGTTGTAGAAGAACGGCAACAGGAACTGTTACAGGATGCAAGTATTGTTTTGGTTAAAAAATATTTTCCTATGGTTGATTATGAATCACTTTCATTTGAGGAACAGATTAAAATACGAGTTGATGCATTATATCTTGAACAACGTGAATTGCAAAATATTGCTGATTTGCTCATTAAGCTTCTTGGGGGTTAGATGGATCAGGTATATAAATTAGGAGCTGTATTAACTCTTAAAGATTATGTAAGCTCCCAGTTTGATAAAATTACAGGCAATGCTGAAAAATTAAAAAGCAAATTCAAAGAACTTGATGGCGGAATAGCAACTTTTGAAAGCAGGATGAAACAATTAAAAATTGGTACTGGTATGCTTGCTGCAGGTACTGGTATGGCTTTTTTTAGCAAAAGCTTAATTGATGCAAATAAAGAGACATCTCAATTTCAGTCATATTTGAAATCACTCAATGTTAGTGATGAAAATATTGATAGAGTAACTCAAAAAGCTATGCAAATGAGCAGCACGTTTAATATTACACGGAATGAATTTATTGATGCTGCTTATGATATTAAAAGCGGTATTGCAACTATCAATGATTCTCAGCTTGGTGCCTTTACTGTAATGGTTGCTAAAGCAGCTGCAGCTACTAAGGGTAATACCAAAGAACTTGCAAGTGTTTTTGGTACAATTTATAATCAAAACAAAAAATTTTATAAAAACTTAAGTGATGAAAAGTTTGGTGAAGTTATAGCAAACTCACTTGCTTTTGCAGTCCAGCAATATAAAACCGAAGGCAGTAAAATGCAGCAGGCAATTGAAAGCGTAAGTGGTGCTGCTGCAGCTGCTGGCTATGATATTGCGGAGCAATTTAATGTGCTTGGCATGCTTCAAAATGTGATGCAGCCAGGAGAAGCTGGTACTGGATTTAGGGCGTTTGTGAGTAAAGCATATGAGGCAGGTCAAAAATTAGGTCTTTCGTTTGTTGATGCTGAAGGCAAATTGTTGCCTGTTGTTGATATTATTGAAAAATTGAAAACTAAATATGGAGAAACAGTTGATGAAGCTGAAAAATTGGAATTAAGCCAAGCTTTTGGTAGCGAAGAAGCTCAGAAATTATTTGTCAACTTATGGGATAAGACTGATTTATTGAGAGAAAATATTCTAAAACTACGAAATATGAAAGGAACTGAATTGGTTGATGCAATGGCAAAGGCAAATATTGATAGTATCAATACAAGCCTTATTACCCTTTCAAATACCTGGGATAATTTTAAATCAACTCTTGGCAGTGGTATGGGTTGGGCTATTAAACCATTTGTGGATGCTCTAAAATCAGGACTTGCATATTTAGTAGTAATTGGAAATAAATATCCGATTTTGTCAAAAATAATGGGTGTTTTTTTATCTCTAGCTACTACTTTAACACTTGTTATTGGCGCGTTTACAACTCTCAAGGCTATTACCGGGTTATATGCCTTAACACAAATTGCTGCAGGTAATGCAACACATGTTAGTACAACGAAATTATTATGGCAAAAAACTGCTGCCTTAACTTTAGCTGTGGCTAAAAAAGTTGCTACAGCTGCTGTATGGCTTTTTAGAAGTGCCCTTAATGTTGGACACCTTACTGCATATACCGGTGCTCTTATCTTTAAAAAAGGAGTTATCCTTGCAACAGCTCTTGCTACTAAAATTGCTGCTGCTGCACAATGGTTATTTAATGCATCATTATATAGTTGCCCTATTGTATGGATTGTAGCTGGGATTGCATTAATTGGAGCAGGAGCATATTTACTTATCAAACATTGGAATAAAGTAGCAGCTTTCTTTGGTGAATTATGGAATGGCCTGAAATCACTATTTGGGAATGCAGTACGTTTTATTTTTGATGCAGGTAAAAAGCTTATTGATGCTTTTTGGAATGGTATTAAATCATCCTGGAATAAACTTAAAGAAGGGGTAAGTAATGTTTTTGGTTCAATTGCAAATCTTTTCCCCCACTCGGATGCTAAAGAAGGTCCTTTTTCAAAACTTACCTATTCAGGACAATCATTAATTAAAACATTTAATGCGGGAATAGAGATTGAAGCAAAGAAAAAAGTTGCAATTTTACCTTATATGCAAAGAACTGCTGAAACATTGCAGCCTAAACAAAACACTCCAACATATCATAATGCGCCCAATCTTATCATTAATGTTGCACATTTAATTGGGAACTTAACAATTCAAAATGAATCAAAAAATGGTACTTTACAAATATTAGCAAATGCCATGGCACAGGCTATTATGAATGAAATCTTGAGGTACTCAAATGCTTGATTTGGGATTTCAAATTCATGGGCTACCATTATCCGCATTATCAAAGGAATTAGTGCCAGTTATTATTGGTACCTATAAATTCCCATGCGGCTGTCTTGTTGATATTAGTGGTAGCAAAAATATTATATCAACTTCTATTCCTGGAAGAAACGGAAATATTAAAGAATGCGCTGGTTTTAATGATTATGTTATAACTATTCATGCCGTAATACAATCATTAACATTTGATATGGTTTATGATGAATTAAACAGGATTATAGCCCTATGGCAAATGGAAGATAGTTTACGAATATTATGTCCCAAAACTGAACTCTATGGAATTGAACAGGTAATATTTGAAAGTTTTTCACACCCAGAAACAAAGGCCATGGAGGCAACTGAAATTTTGACATTACGATTTTTATCAGATTCAGAATTTGATGTTGAGGTTGAATAATGCGTTTTATTGATACATATACTACAAAAGAGGAGGATACAATTTATAAAATATCTATTAAGTATTACTATTTATGGTATCTCTGGAGAGCTGTTTATGATCCCAATAAGGATATCCTGGGCGATAATCCTTATTATATCCCTTATGGCAAAACTATCAATATTGTTGGTCTTAATACAGAACCAGTCATTCATACTGTTGCTGAAGGAGATACTTATCAATCACTTGCAAAAATGTATTATGGTTCATCCAAGTTCTTTATTGATATAGCAATTGAAAATAATTATAAACATTTACTTCCTGGCGATAATTGCATTATACCTGCTCTTGTGTCAAAAGAACATCTTACCAAAGCGGAGAAACTGCGTGCTCTGGTTAGAACATAAATTATCTATTGGTGGATATATTTTCCCTGCTGTAAATCAGGTTAGCTGGACTTCTAGTCGAGAAGGAGGGGATATTATTACCATCAAACTTCCTAAATATAAGCGATTATCCTATAGTGCTATTCCCGAAGGTACAAAAATAGAATTTTGGTGCGGATATAAACAGTTTGGTATAAATCTTGAATTTGAAGGTTTTGTGAGAGAGGTATCCCCAAAACAGCCATTTACCATTATTGCGGAAGACTATTTTTATTTTTTACGAAGAGAGGTTGTTTCCAAGACCTTTAAAAATATGACTGCTGGTGATATTATTAATTATTTATGTAACCCTTATCCAATAGATACTGGAATTGTAAATAAAGGTATAAAAATTAAAAATCGTAATTATTATGTAAAAACAAAGCGCTTTATTATTAAGGATTTAGCTGTTTTATGCGGATTTGATGCTTTTATGTATTTTAATATGCTACATTTTGAAAAACCGTTTTCAATTGTTCAAAAAAATATCCCCGTGTTTACCATTGGTAAAAATATCATTGAAGATGATATAACATTTTCACCTGATCCAGAATATGATAAAATCATTATTTTTTCTGAACAGACTGATGGCAGCGGTATAGTTTATACAGCTCAATATGGTAATGGTCAAAGAATTAAAAAGATTTATATTGAAGATATCCCGCAAAATGAAATTAAATCCAGAGCTAAAGAGCTTTACGATGAAATTACCTATAAAGGATTTAAAGGTACTATTACAACTTTTGGATATCCTTCAGTAATGCATAGTACTAAAATTAAAATTGTTGATGATAAATATCCAGAAAAGAGCGGATATTATTTTGTTGATAAGGTTGAAAAGGAATATGGAAATAATGGTTTCAGACAAAAGATTTATGTTGGGAAAAAGGTATCATGAATTTGATTGAAGCTATACAAAAGGCAGCCTTTTTAAATCAAAAGATTGATGTTATTTTAACTCGGGCTATTGTTAAAAAGATTGATGAATCTAATTTACTGGCTACTGTAGTTCAATGTGGTGAACAATCACCTGAATTTATTGCAACTCTACAAGCAATATTACATAGTACATTTGTTATTGTTCCAAAAATTAATAGTACTGTAATAATTGGTTTTATAAATAATTCTCCAAATCAACCTGTTATTTTGCAATATTCCGAAATTGATAAAATTATCATGAATGTTCAATCTAAATGTATTATTACATGTAATCAAACTAATCTTGAAATATTACCCGATACTATAAAGCTAAATACTAATAATGGTAATATTGAAATTAAAGATGGCGTTATTATTGGCGATGGTACCCAACCTATGGTTCTTGGGAACAACCTCCAAGCCTGGGCACAAAGCGTTGATCTGGCACTTGCTGCTATTGTGGCTTGGGGTGCAGGAGTTACCCCACCACTTTCTGGGGTTGTTCCATCACAATGGAATAATGCAATCTTATCACAAAAAAATAAAGTATCATGAATATTTTAGGTGATGACATTAAAATAATTGATGGCGATATTTCATTTACTCCTGGTAATGGCGATTTTGATACTGCAAGCGGTATTGATTGCCTTATTCAGGATATTTTAGAAGAATTACAATTCCCTTATCTTGATGATCCAGATCATCCTGATAGAGGTAATGCTTTGTATTGTATCAACGTGTCGAGTAATCAATTCAATATTGAAAAACTGTATATTAAACAGGAACTTATAAGAATTATGAATCGTGATCCTCGCATTAAAAAAAATTCTGTTTCTGTTTCAATTTCATATAATGAGAATAATATAATTGCCTTTATAACTTTTGTCACAATTAATAATAATATAGTTGAAAATCTAATTATACCTATACAAGTACAAGGGGTTTTACAATGAAATTGTCTTATTCATATAATGAAATAAAATCCAAAATGCTTACTGAACTAAATAATGATTTGGAATTAAAGAAACTTTTTTCAATTAATCTTAATATAGTTGGGAAATTACGTGCAATTATTGAGGCTATTGCTCGTGCCTTTTATGATTTTTTAAATGATACCCTTATCACGATTTATAATAATATTTTTGTTTCTACAGCTGATGAACAAGCCCTTATTTTACATCTTGCAGATAGAGGAATGACCCCCTGGAAACAGGCTACTAAATCAAGTGGTGTTATATGTATTGGATGTAGCAAGCAACCAACATCTGATATTACTATTCCTCAACTTAGTATGGTTAAATCTAATGATGATAAGTTTTTTATTATCCAACAGGCTGGTATTATTACTCCATTTACTCCACAGGATGCTCGTGGATATTATACTATTCGCCTACCAATTATTTCACTTAATGCAGGAAGTATATACAATGTCGTTGCTGATACTATAAATGAACTTGCTAATGATATCCCCGGTATTGACATTGTATATAATGATGAACCTACTTATGGCGGTAGAGACAAGGAAACTATTGATGAGGTTCGTGAACGTATTAAAAAACATGATGTGGCATTACAACAGGGGACCAAAGCCTGGTTTGAAGCAAAAACACTAGAATTTGAATTTGTATCAAAAGTACTTGTTATTCCCCGCTATGAAGGTCCTGGTACAGTTGGTATTGCTTTTTTAACTCAAAATGGCCTGCCTACTGCTTACGAAAAGCAAATTATCCAGGATTATTTTAATAACGATGATATTGATCCTGCAGGTGCCTGGCATGTTGTTATTTTTGATATTTCAATCTATATCTGGGATGCTTCAATTAGAATTTATTTCTCAGAAAACGAACCTGACGATGCTGAGCTGTTAGAAGCATTAACTTCATATTTTTCAACTCTATCTTTAGGAGAAGATATCATTGAGGATCAAATTAAATCAACTCTAATTGTAAATACAGGCGTCAAAAAAGTAGACATAATTAATCATAGCGGTTATGTAGTTGATAAATATTCTTTCCCGGTTTTGGGCACAATTTCTTTTGAAAAGGTACAATATGCTGAGATATAAATTTGATTTTGACTCAATGCTTTGGCAACATCTACGACTTAGCATAAAAAATAAGGGTAAAAATAGTGTATGGTATAAACTATTATATTCATTATCATCATTTATGTTTTCATTATATGAATGTGCTGATTATATTTATGGTAATATCTTTTTACAATACATGAGTATTGATTCTTTACGCAAATTTGCAAAGCATTATAATCTGGTTCATTTGCCAGGTGAATCTATTGAAGATTTTAGAATACGTATTCAAACATATAGATCATTATTATCGGAATATTGTAGCGTTTCATTAATTAAACGGATATTCATGATCACCTGCGGTGTTGAACCTTTGATTTTACAATATAGAGATTTTCCAATATTTACCATAGGTGTTACTCCTTTGGGAGAAGGTATATGTATAAATAGCCTCTATGGTAAATTTATGTGGAAAGCAATTTTGCCTGATTTATCTATGGCTAATATCAATAGAAATTTAATTAAACAACTTATTGATCAGTTCTCACTTGCTTCAAATGAATATATCATTATTGAGCAACGTCCCGAGGGTGATTTTATATGGTAAAGGAGGTTTATTATGGATCAAAATTATATTGGAATTGAGGGTTTGGAATATCCTGCAAATGGCAGCAAACTTTTCCAAGAGGATTTTATTAAAGAACAGGATGCTATTGGCAAAGAAATAATTAATAGGCAAAGTGATTTGATAAAATATGGAATTATTTATGGCTTTGAAGTTACTGCTTCGGCAACCACTGGTTGTATTAACATAAGTGCTGGTATTGCATATGATAATGCAGGTAATAGGTTGGTATTTGATGGTATTTCTGATTACCCTATTTCAAATCCATTTTATGGTGCAATAGTTGCTAAGCATATTTGGCACGAAGAAATTTATGTGCCTGAAGGTGATAGCCAGCAAAAAATTATTAGAAGACATTCTGTTTCAATAGAACAGATTCAAGTTGACTATGGACAACCATATAATACTCAACAAAATGAAATTATCCTGGCGTATTGTTTCAGATATAATGAATATTTAATGATTATTGATAGCAGATCATTTATCAATACAAAACAATTCTGCATTTCTAAGTTGCCATGTAATAGCAATGGTAAGCGTCAAATTAACCACAGGTTATTGATGCCATATCAATTTCAAAACGCAAGAATAATTTATTTTTTCTACTATGTCATAAGGTAGGCAAAATATAATTAAAATAAAAACTATAATGACACATGC
>Ga0067045_1003717_pt1 | contig 18285 bp, 14 predicted proteins | sample TerdegcTABiofilm_FD_59184 | JGI IMG/M metagenome (GOLD analysis project Ga0067045, IMG submission 59184) | Combined Assembly of (Gp0054472, Gp0054536) Wastewater bioreactor microbial communities from Singapore -Terephthalate degrading... | reverse complement strand
ATGAACCGGTTCAGTTTCCACGCCTTCCTGGCCTCATCGCCGGTCATCGCTCAATACGGGCACAGCGTCTACGGGCTTCTGGGCGCCGCGGTCGCCCCCGAATGGGTCAAGTCGCTGATCGCCAGGCATCGCGCCGAGCGCTGCCCAACCAAGGTGCTCGACCGGCACGGCGAAACCGAGGACGGCCGGATCTGGCTTGGCTACCGCCTCTCCAAGGCCGCCAGCACCTACGCGGTCGTCACCGTCCCCGCAGCCTTGAAGGACGTGGTCGAGGGCAAGTTCGACCTTCTTGCTCCGGACGGGCGCCGCGTCGGCGTCCTGGCCGCCAAGGACGGCCGGGCTTGGGGGCTCGGCGCGTTCCTGCGTCAGCAACAGGCCAAGATCGACGACTACATCGTGGTGACCCTCGACCTCCGCAAACGCCAGGCGGTGATCGCCATCGACGGCCGGCTGCCGGCCGCCCAGGACCCTCGGATGAAATGCGACCAAGAACCTGGCCCGTAACGCGGCACAGCCGCCCTCGGCTGTGCGGATCTCCCCGGCACAGCCGAGGGCGGCTGTGCCACAAGTTGGATTTGAGGCAAGCTCTAAGCCGTGCATGAAGTCGCCATCGTCGACGCCTTGATCGGGCAGGTGCAGGAGGAAGTCCGGCGCGCGGGGGCCTCGGGCCGGGTCACGCGCCTGGAGCTGTCGATCGGCAGGCTTTCCGGGGTCAGCGTCGACGCGGTGCGGTTCGCGCTGGAGTTGTTGGCCCCGGGCACGCCTGTCGAATCGGCCCGCGTCGATATCCGCCAGCCCAAGGCGCTCTGTTGTTGCCAGGCGTGCGGGTCGCGAACCGAGATCGAGACGGTCGATTGCCGCTGTCCCCGTTGCGGAAGCTCCGAGATCACGATCGAGGGGGGACGCGACATGATCCTGGAATCCATCGAACTGGAAGACGCAGACCCATGAAGATCGTAGCCGCCAAGAAGATCCTCAACGCAAACGCTCAACTCGCCGAGGAACTCCGCGCCAGGCTGGACGCGGTGGCCGTGCTCGGCGTCAACCTGGTCGGGTCGCCCGGCTGCGGCAAGACCACCCTGCTGGAAGCCCTCGTGGCCGAATTGCGGGGACGCCTGGCTCCCGTCGTCATCGAAGGCGACATCGCCGGATCGATCGACGCCGAGCGGATCGACGCGTTGGGGGTGCCGGTCGTCCAAATCAACACCGAGGGGGCATGCCACCTCGACGCCACCATGATCGGCGCCGCCACGCAGGGCCTGGACCTCGCCGCCGCGGATCTGCTGGTCATCGAGAACGTCGGCAATCTCGTCTGCACCGCGGGCTTCGATCTCGGCGAGCACGTCCGCATTGTCGTCTTGAGCGCCGCCGAGGGGGACGACAAGCTAGTGAAGTACCCGGCGATCTTCCGCGGCTCGAACGCCCTGGTCCTCACCAAGTGCGACCTCCTGCCGCACACGAATTTCCAGGTCGATCGGGCCGCCGCCGACATGCGGCGACTGGCCCCCGAGGCCCGCATGTTTCAGGTCTCCGCGCTTCGCGGCGAGGGGATCCCCGCCTTGGCCGACTGGCTCGTCGAACAGCACGCCGCCACGCGATCGGGCGCGTAACGCTCGACCTGCGGTCGGGTGGCACGCCCGGAGTCTTCGACGGGCGTGGGACGTGTCGGTGGATCCACCACGCCGTTCCTTGCGTCAGGGCGTGCCACCCGTCCCGTGGCATTCTGGGCAGGGGAACTGCGACGTCCATGGCGTTTCACGGAACGCCACGGAGGGCGTTCCCTACAGTGAATCCTGCCAGGATCACGCAAGGTCATGTAGCTCTTTCGCTTGGAGGTTGATATCTGCGACAACGACAATCCTGCTTCCGAATACAAGCTGCCCATCGAGACTCGCCTTCTGAAGTGCTTGCGTTTGTGGCGTGAAGACCCGGACGCTCTGGTTGAAGATGGGCGGACCGTTCAGGGTGGGATGGTGAAAGGACGGCATGGTTGGGAGAGATTGCGTAGTCTGCTTTTGTTCCACGTGGGCTGCTTTGGCTGGACGCTGAAAGCGTCCCATCGTGCAGCCCAGGGTTGCCGCGCAGCGGCTACCCTGGGACACTGGAGTCGCCCAAGACCCCATACCCCAACGGGGTTTCATCAGGAGCCCTCTCGATGCCTCAGTCCTTGTCCAACGTGTTGGTTCGCCTGGCGTTCTCCACCAAAGGGCGGCGGGCCTTGTTGCGCCCCGACGAGCGATAGGTGTGGGATGGAAGGTCCGACCGATTCAACCCCTTCGGGGTTGACGGTCTCGTTCCGGCACGCGACCCAGGGTAGCCGCTGCGCGGCAACCCTGGGCTATGTCATGGAACCGTTTCGCGGTTCACCCGATGGACCATGATCGGAACAAAACGGGCAAATGCTCTCCAGCCCAACATGCCCATTCTCTCACCCACCCACGCCCGGAGTCTTCGACGGGCGTGGGACGGGCCGGTTGATCAACCACGCCCTTCCTTGCGTCAGGGCGTGTCACCCGCCCCACGCTCTTGTGCGTGTTCCGTTTGCGGGAGGAATTGCGGCGCGGTCACTCCCATCGAAACGTACATGCTCATCAGGCCCTCGACGCTCACGTCGGCGGGCTGCACCATGTCGGCGGGGATGAAGAGGAGGCCGCCGCCGACGGGGACCGGGGCGGTGGGAACGATGACGATTTGATAGTCCCGGCCGTTGATGTGGAATCGCTCCGGAGAGACCAGCAGGGCCAGGACGCCGGCCCCGCTTGTTCCGCCGAAGAAGCAGAAGACGGCCCGCATCCCCTTGAGGTTCTCGTCTCCTTTCTTATCCACCATGCCGACGAGCTGCTTCGAGGTGCCGTAGACGCTGCCGATGATCGGGATTCGATGGAGGAGGGCGTCGAGCAGGCGTTGCAGGAGGTTCTTCGCGCCTGCCTGCACCAGCGCGCCGACCAGGAAGATGATCGCCACGACCAAGGCCGCGCCGACCGCGTAGGCGGCGGTGTTGTTGGTCGCGAAGTTCAGCCCGAGCCGGACGAGCGCCCGGCCCGCGATCGCGTTCGGACCGAGGAACTGCGAAACGAACCCTGCGACCCACGTGACCACCGCGACCGTAATCGCCAGCGGCAGGATTGCGAGGACGCCGGCCACAAAACAACGCACGACCCGGCCAAAGGTAACGTCAAGGAGCCATTGCATCGACTTGTACTCCGTGAGTTGGAGGCTCTTCATCCCCGAGACTGACGCCGAGGGCCCGGGCCGTGCGTACAAAACCCCCGGTCGCCGGCACCGTCTTCAGACGCCCGACGGCTTCCGTGATCTTGACGGAGGTCACGTGGGACCCCTGGTACGCGACCATGTACCCGAACTTGCCGGCAGCAATCAGTTCCACGGCTTCGGCGCCGAAGATGGAACACAAGGCGCGGTCGAAGTTCGTGGGGCAGCCGCCGCGCTGCAAGTGGCCCAGGACGCAAGAGCGGACCTCTTTGCCGGTGCGCTTCTCGACTTCCGCAGACACCACGGCCGCGATGCCGCCCAATCGGGCTTCGCGGTTGGCGACCTGGCCGGCCGCCGTGACGAACTCGCCTCCCTTCTCGCGGGCGCCTTCGGCCGCAATGATCAGGGTGAAGTGCTTGCCCGCCTCTTCGCGTTTCTTGATCTGGGCGCAGATGCTCTCGAAGGTGAACGGGATCTCGGGCATAAGGATCACGTCGGCCCCGCCCGCGACTCCGGCGTACAGGGCGATCCAGCCCGCGTAGCGGCCCATGACCTCCAGCACCATGACGCGTTTGTGGCTCTCGGCCGTGGTGTGGAGGCGGTCGAGCGCATCGGTTGCACAGGCCACAGCCGAGTCGAACCCGAACGTCATCACCGTGCCTTCGAGGTCGTTGTCGATCGTCTTGGGCACGCCCACGATGGGAACGCCCCCCTCGAACAACTGTTGGGCGATGCTGAGCGAGCCGTCGCCGCCGATGCTGACCAGGCCGCGGATGCGCTGCTTCTCCATTCCCCCCTTCACACCGTCGATCAACTCCTGGGGGAGGCGTCGGGTCTCGCCGTGGCCGACTTTCGCCGAGAAGCGGCCGCGATTGGCGGTGCCCAGGATGGTCCCTCCGCGGGTCAGGAGCGGGCCCAACTCCTGATAGTCGAGTTCCATGTACTGCTGCGGCTCCAGGATTCCCTCGTAGCCGCCGAGGAATCCGATCGTCTCCCAGCCGCGCTTGGCAGCCGCCTTGGCCACGGCGCGGATCACTGCGTTCAGTCCGGGGCAGTCGCCGCCGCCGGTGACAATGCCGATGCGATCACTCACTTCACTCCTCCTTCGTCCAAGACAACTTCGTGGACCTCCTGTTCTCCTCCGCAACGAATCTGAGTCACTCCGCGGCTGCCCTGCCCACGCACGTTCCCCAAGCGACCAGAGTCCCAAGGGACCGAGGCGAGACCGCGTAGTGCGCGGCCATGACCGGCGCGCCGCATTGCCACTCGCAGATGTCCTCCGGCGGGTCACGGGACGTGTCGATCCAACGGCGCCACGGCCCCTTGCACTGGGCAGGGACCGGCGGAAGCTCAAAATCCAGGGACTCCCAATAGGCGTTGATCATCAGGTATATGACCGCATCGAGCCGAGGACCTTGGACGGTGCCCGTGTAGTTGGAGTATTTCGCTCGATCGGATTCGACGCGGAACTCGTCGATCGCCTCCAGGGGGCCCTGCCGGGAACTATACGCCGGGTGCGGGGCGAAGAACGAGACGGGGCAGTACCCCCAAGAGTTCGTCCGGCCCGGCGGGCAGTCCTGGGGATCGAACTGAAAGATCGGCAGCAGCTCGACGAGGGAGGCGTTCTTCGAGTACAGGGAGAAATTGACGCCCTCGCCGGCCGCCGTGGCGCCGAGTGGAAAGCTGTCGCCGAATCCGACATCGCGTGTCATGGTGGCCTCCACCGGATTCCCGCGGACCTCTCAACCAAGGAACGAGCCCACAACGGAGTCGCGATTCGCCTATCCCAGATTCTGGCATGCGTCCAGGCACGGCTCAAGACTCGCCGCCTTCTTCGGCGGGCCCTGCCACGAGACCCTATGGGTTCGCCCCGCCCATGGTGCTCCGCAGGTCAACGAGTGCCTGCTGGCTGACCTCGAGCAACCCCTCCCCGGGTCGATCGAGGTCGGCGACCAGAAACATCACGGCCGCGAACGTGAGGGCGAGCATGATCGCGGCAAGCGACCGGGTCTTGCTGGTCAGGCCGGCGAAGTAGCCGACCCCCATCATCGCCAGGACGGTGAGCAGGTAAAGAGTGCTCCAGAGGATCAAGGGAATACGGCAGTAAAGCCCCACGACCACCCGCGTTTCGTGAAGGTCGATCGTCTCGTTGAGCGATTGGACGAAGAGCCCCACCAGGATCGATTCCGGGTGCTTCTTTGCGATCGCTTCCGTTTCCGCCCAGATCTGGCCGTGCAACTCGTTGGAACGGGTCAGGGCTGTTGCGATATCGCGGTTCCGCACCGCCTCAAGACGGACATCCACGTAGTCACGAAGGAGCGTCCGGATGGGCTCGCCGCGTCCTTCCGGGAGCAGGCCGGCCCGCAGGAAGGTCGTTCCGATCGAGTTGGCCTCGTCGAGCACCGCCTGCCTTCGGGAATCGAAACGCGATCCGGCGATGCCGAAGGTGAACGCGAGCATGAAGCCCAACAACCCGAGGGTCGCCCCGACGACGGTGCCCACCGGCGATTCCTTCTCCTGTTCTGCGCGCCGGCTGCGGTGCCTTCCCAGGCGGTATCCCGTTTCCATGGCAAGCAGAACGAGGACCACGGTGGCAAGGAACAATCCCCAGAGGGGAAGGTGATCCAACGGTTGTGCAAAGGGCATGGGCAGACCTCAGGGTTAACCTCTGGCTATGACAGAATTCGGACGCTAGACCGCCGGCACCCCCGCACGCGTGGAGGCGGCCTTCGGATCGGTTTCCGTAATCCCGGCCGCCTTCCCGAGGGCGAGCACCTGCTCGGCGGTGGTCGTGGCGAACAAGTGCATGGCGCGGGCGACGATCCCGGTCCAGCCGGTCTGGTGGCTGGCGCCGAGCCCGGCCCCGTTGTCGCCGTGGAAGTACTCGTAGAAGAGCAGGCAATCGCGCCAGTGGGGATCGTCCTGGAACCTGGCCGTGCCGCCGAATACGGGGCGCCGGCCGTCCGGGCCACGCAGGAAGATATTGCCTAGCCGGCGTGCGATCTCCTCGGCCACCTGATACAGATTCATCTGCCGGCCGGAGCCGGTAGGGCACTCCACGGTGAAGTCGTTGCCGTAGTAGGCATAGTATTGGAGCAGGGCCCGGAGGATCAGGGCGTTGACGGGCATCCAGATCGGCCCTCGCCAGTTCGAGTTCCCGCCGAACATCCCCGTATCGGACTCGGCCGGCAAGTAGGAGACGCGGTACTCTTGCCCGCCCGCATGAAACACGTAGGGATGATCGGCGTGGTAGCGCGACAGCGACCGGAGCCCGTAGGGGCTCAGAAACTCGTTCTCGTCGAGCATCTTCGCCAGCACGCGGCGGAGTTTCGTTTCGTCCAGGATGGACGCGAGCCGTCGTCCGGCGACCCCGACCTTTCTCGGATCGTGAATCGAGGCCGAAAGCTCGGGACGTGCGTCGAGGAACGCCCGGAACCGGTCCGCGACCTCCGGATACTTCACGATCAGCTTCCCCTCAAAGACCGTGGCCGCGCAAAGGGGCAGCAGGCCGACCATGGACCGGACCTTGAGTCGCTGCGCCCCGCCGTCGGGCAGTCGGAGGACGTCGTAGAAGAAGCCGTCCTCTTCGTCCCACATACCCGTGTCCTGCCCGAGGTGCGTCATGGCGGAGGCGATCCAGAGGAAGTGCTCGCAGAACTTCAGGGCCATGTCGGCATAGTCGGAATCCGTCATCGCCAGCTCGACGGAGATTTCGAGCATGTTCTGGCAGAACAGGGCCATCCAGGCCGTGCCGTCGGCCTGCTCCAGATACCCGCCGGTCGGCAGCGGGGCGCTGCGGTCGAAGACGCCGATGTTGTCCAGTCCGAGGAAGCCGCCCTCGAAGACGTTGCGTCCCGAACGGTCCTTCCGGTTGACCCACCAGGTGAAGTTCAAGAGCATTTTCTGGAAGCAACTCTTGAGCCATTCCGTGTCTCCACGTCCGCTCTTCACTTTTTCCAGGCGATAGGTGAAGATCGTGGACCAGGCGTGGACCGGCGGGTTCACGTCGCCGAAGTTCCATTCGTAGGCCGGGATCTGGCCGTTGGGGTGCATGTAACGCTCGCGGAGCATGAGCTTCAATTGCTCCTTGCCGAAATCCGGATCCACGAGCGTCAACGCGAGGACGTGGAAGGCCAGGTCCCATGCCGCGTACCAGGGATACTCCCACTTGTCCGGCATCGAGAGCACGTCGCCGTTGTACATGTGGTGCCAGTGGTCGTTGCGGGGAGCGGCCTTGCGCGCGGGCTTGAAGGGATCGGAGCCTCGCTCTTCGAGCCACTTGTCCACGTCGTAGTGATAGAACTGCTTGGTCCACAGCATTCCCGCCAGGGCCTGACGCATGACGGTGGCCTCGTCGGGCGACAAGGACGGGGGGATGACGCCCGCGTAGAACTCGTCGGCCTCCTTGCGGCGGGCATCCAGGACCTCCTCGAAATGGCCTCCGAGCGGGTCCTTGCCGTTGGCCGCGGTCAGCGCCCCGGGCGCCACGTCCGACAACCGGAGTCGCACCGTCCTGCACTCTCCGGAATCCAAGGTCAGCCGGTAGTGGGCGGCCACCTTGGTTCCCTTCTTCTCCGGATTGACCGCGGCCGTCTGGCCGTGGACGACGTAGTCGTTGATGCTGTCCTTGACGTAAGGGGTCCGGTTCGGAACGCCGAAGATCCGCTGGGTGTTCGTCTCGTTCTCCGTGAAGAGCAAGGGTACGTCGCCCTCGCAAACCAGATAACGCTCACCCAACCGGGGATCGACGGCCTTCACCACGCACCACTTCGGAGTTGCGTCGGCCTGGCAAAGCCCCGGCCGCTCGGTGACGCCGTGCCAGGACCAGAGGTTCCGGAACCAGAGCGTTGGCAGGACGTGCAACTCGGCCGGTTCCGGCCCACGATTCCAGACGGTGATCTGAATCAGAGTGTCGTCGGGCGACTCTTTGGCATACTCGACGAACACGTCGAAGTAGCGGTCCTGGTCGAACACGCCGGTGTCGATCAACTCGTACTCCATTTCGTTCCGGCCGCGGCCACGGCTGGTCTCGACAAGGTCCGCGTAGGGGAACGCCGCCTGCGGGTACTTGTAGAGGTACTTCATGGACGAGTGGGTCGGAGTGCTGTCGAGGTAGAAGTAATACTCCTTGACGTCCTCCCCGTGGTTGCTCTCGCTGTTGGTCAGCCCGAACAGGCGTTCCTTGAGGATCGGGTCCTTGCCGTTCCAGAGGGCCAGCGCGAAGCAGAGCCGCTGCTTGTCGTCGGAAATGCCGGCCAGGCCGTCTTCACCCCAGCGGTAGGCGCGGGACCGGGCCTGGTCGTGGGTGAAGTAGTTCCAGGCGTCGCCCCCCTCGCTGTAATCCTCGCGCACGGTCCCCCACTGCCGTTCGCTGAGATAGGGACCCCACTTCTTCCAGGGAGCCTTCTGCTGCCGAGCCTCGCCGAGACGGACCTGTTCTGCGTTCATGGTGCACCTGTAGACGATTCACGACGGAATTCCGAGCATGTCTTTGTAATGCCCCGGCACCGGCTCGAGGTCCGTCTCGGCTGTCGGATGGAACGGTCGACGGTGCTCCCAGGGCTCCTCCACGGAAGGCAGAATCCAGTAGTCACCCTCCGGATCCCGCACGACCCACTGTCGGCAGAGCCTGTCCACGAAAAGGGCTGCCAATTGCCTCCTTGAGGCCATCATCGTTTGGTCCTCCGACGCACCAGGGTCGGAGGAATCATAGGTTGCGGGCAACCATAGGTTGCGGGCAACTACCCGGGTAGGGCATCCCCCCTGAAAAGGTCATGCCTGCCGTGTCACGCAGTCCCAATCGGCCGAGCGGGATTGCCGCGCGGGCTCGGCGTATCTCCGTCAGATCCCGGGGGGGAGGAGCGGTCAGAACTCCAACTTGTACCGTTCCGTCATGATGCGACGGACGTCGTTGGTGACCTTGACGATCTCGGCCTTGATCGATTGCAGGTCGCCGGCAATGCCCGCCCGGGCCTGGGTTCGTAGGATCCGCTTGTCCTGCCCTTCTGCACGCACCTCCTGCCGGACGGCAGCCCGCGCCACGGTCGCGCCAGCCACCCGACTGCCGCCATACCATCCGCCCCCGTACGCGCCGCGGCCGTAACCATAGCCGCCGTAGTAGGCCGGATCGTACCCAGCGTTACTACCTGCGCCCACCTGGTATTTCATCGCCCCGGCCTGGATGTTGGTGTTCCGCGTGTTGAGCGCGCCGCCCCGCAAGGAGGTCGCGATGAACTTGCCGTAGTCGAGCATCTCGGGATCGACGCCGAGCATCGGCAGCTTCTCGATCTTGCGCGCGTACTTGTCGCACCACACCGCGGCCTGGCCCGTGGTTTTCATGTCGCGCATGTCGCCCTTCAGATCCCCCAGAAACTTCTCCACCGACTTGTAGTAGCTCAAAGTGGCCTTCCCCTGATTGGCGCCCGCGTCGCCCGGGCTCTCCTTCGCCGCCGTCTCGGCAGGGGCAGGAGACTCGACGAGGCTCAGGATCTTGCGCATTCCGCCGGACGAGAGGTTGCCGGAGAGCGAAAACGTGGTGTCCTGGATCTCCGGTTTCCACTCGTTCAAATCGTCGATCATCATGCCCCCGTCGGCAAGAACTCCAAGAAGCAAGCTCTTGAGCGTCTGCGCGTCCGGCGTAACTGGGGCGCGAAAGTCCACCGTGAGCTTGCCGAAAGGCTTGTCTCCGATGCGGATCCCGACCCGCAGTCCGTCGAGACTCGCAAGGAGCCGGCTCAAACCGGCCAGACCCGTCTGGCTCCCGTCCGTAGGCTTCTTCGACTTGAGATAGCGATCGATCTGGGCCGGAGGGAAGACCCCTTCAAGATCCAACGCCAGAATAATCTCGGTCGCGGCGTCGTCGGCATATCCAGCCGCCTTCTGGAGGTAGTCCGAGAGCTTCGACGGCGACTCCCACTCCTGAATCCATCGCGCCACCACCTGACGATTCGCCGGGGACATCGCCGCGAGCGTGTTCTGATTCACCGCCATCACATAGGCGTCGTTGGGCAGGACCACGGCTTCCGTGTCGCCGAACTTGTCGGGCGTTCCCTCGTATTCCTTCGCGATCTTCTCCATCGAAGGCACTCGCTGAGCATCCGCCACGGCGGCTTCCCAATTGGGTTTCATGAACTCGAAGTCGATTTGAGAGGCGATCACGAAGCGTTTGGCCTTCGGCGGCAGGCGAACCATCCCCGCGGAAAAGGCTTTCTCCAAATTCGCCCTCCAGCCCTCCCGCTCCCCCAAGGGGCTCGAGAGGATTTTCTCCACGTTCAGAATCACCACCGCGTTGGCACCGTTGGGAATGTGAGAAACCAGATCACGGAACTGCGCGGCCGCAGGGCCGGCCATTACGAGGACCACGACGGCGATCCGCAAGCCAACTCCAATACACTGCGACATCCGCATGGCAATCTCCCCCACAAAAAAGGTCTCGGCTCTTCAGAAGTTCTTTGGGCAACGGATCGAAAGCGTCATCCTGGTCCCACCTCGCGGAGTCCCTCACAGTCCGGGCCCTGTGCGTACTTGCTCCCCACGCCTTGCAGGTCCCTGAATACGACGCCGATGATCCGGGGGGTGAGCTGGGCGCTGGCCAGTTGCACCACCACCAGGAGCGCGGAGCACACGAACACCACGAACGTGAACATCGAGGAGGCCAGGGTCCCCAGCAGCGCCCTCGCGGCATCCGGATCGGTCGCCGATTTCCACCCCATCGCCCTCTCGGCTTCATAGAGCAGCGGAACCGCGATCAACGCCGCGGCCATGCCCAACGAGGGGAGGATCCAGATGGAATTCACGCAGTAGTGGCGCACCCGGTAACGTTGAAGCCAAGACATGAGACTCGCTCCGCGCAGCCAATCGTGGCGCTAGAACCGCCCCACAAGGACGGTGGCGTCCAATTAAGATATCGAGAATGATACGAGAAGAAGTCAACAGCCCGGGAGCCGGTGGGGCCACGTGACTCACGGCCATCTGCGCGGCATTTGCTCCTGGCCGACGGTGGAGACTCCGGGAGGAGTCGCCGTCGTCGCGCATGGAGCAGCGTGTTTGCCGCGCACCCCCGATCCCCATAATGACTGGAGAGAACGGGGGCGTCAAGGTGGGGAGGGAAGAAAGCCGTACCCCCCCGCGGCCCCCTTCGACTCCGCGTCGACGCCCGGCCGCCGGTCAAGCCCCTCGCGATTCGCCTTCTTCTTCGCGGGGGACTCGCTTGGCGGCCACGACGCTGTCGCCCTCGTCGAGGCTCATGATGCGCACGCCCTGGGTATTGCGGCCGATGATGCTGATATCGCTCACGCGGAGACGCTGGATCTTGCCGCGGGCGGTGATCACCATGAGTTCGTCGTCGTCGCGCACGCGGACGATGCCGATGACCGGACCGTTGCGTTCGGTGGTCTTGATGTCATGCACTCCCTTGCCGCCGCGGCCCTGGGTGCGGTAGGAACGCTGCGAGGAATGGTTCTCGCCGTTCTCCATCTCTTCCGACGCAGCGTCCGCGTCGGCGTCCGAATCGGACTCGTCGGGGTCCTCGTCCCCGTTTTCCTCGGCGGGCGGCGGCCCACCCTCGACCTCCGCTGCCAGGTTCGGCCCGAACGGGGTCCGCTTGCCGTAGCCGTTGGCGCAGACGGTCAGCAGGCAGGCCTCGGGATCGGCCACGACCATGCCGACCACGATGTCGTCGCCCATGAGGCGGATCCCCTTGACGCCGCTGGAGTTCCGGCCCATGGGCCGGGCGTCCGACTCGCGGAAGCGGATCGCCAGGCCGCGCGACGTGGCCATCACCAGCTCGTCGCCCGGCTTGGTGATCGCCACATCGACCAGCTCGTCCCCTTCGCGGAGCTTGATTGCGATGATGCCGTGGCGCTTGGGCCGGCTGTAGGCTTCCAGCTCCGTCTTCTTGACCAGGCCGCGGCGCGTGGCCATCACGAGGTAATGGTCGGGCTTGTCGAAATCGCGCACGGCCCGGCAGTCGGTCACTTGCTCTCCTTCGGAGAGGTTCAGCAAGTTCACGATCGCCCGGCCGCGGCGGTCCCGCGCCAGCTCGGGGATGCCGTAAACCTTGTGCCAGTAGACCTTGCCCTGGTTCGTGAAGAAGAGCATGTAGTCGTGCGTGCTGCACACGAAGAGGTCCTGGATCGGGTCCTCCTCGTCGGTCTTGGCGCCGGTGAGTCCCTTGCCGCCGCGGTGCTGGGCGCGGTAGGAGGTGATCGCGGTCCGCTTGATGTAGCCGTTCGACGAGATCGACACGACCATCGTCTCCTCGGCGATGAGGTCTTCGAGGTCGATGTCGCCGATTTCCTCGCCGCTGATCTCGGTCCGCCGCGCGTCGGCGTACTTCCGCTTGATCGCCAGCAGGTCGTCGCGGATGATCTGGTAGACGTTCTTCTGGTCCGACAAGATCCGCTGGAACTCGGCGATGTCGACCAGCAGCTTGTGGTGCTCGCCGGTCAGTTTCTCCTGCTCGAGGTTGACGAGCTGCCCGAGAGTCATGCGGAGGATGGCGTCGCACTGGACGGGCGTGAGCGAGTAGTCTTCCAGCGCGCCCCGCTCGGCGACGATCGTGGCGAAGCCCTCCGGGCCCAGGGCCCGCTCGAGCATTGCCGCCGGACACGCGATCTGCATGAGCCGCTCCTTGGCCTCGGCCTGGTTGGCCGAGGAGCGGATCACGCGGATCACCTCGTCGATGTTGACCAGGGCGACCAACAGCCCTTCCAGCGTGTGCTTGCGCTGCCGGGCCTTGGCCAACAGGTATTGCGTGCGCCGCCGGATCACCGTGACCCGGTGGCGGAGGAACTCTTCCAGGATCGCCTTCAGCGAGAGGACCCGCGGCTTGCCGTCGACCAGGGCCAAGAAAATGAGCGAGAAGGTATCCTGGAGCGGCGAAAAGCGGTAGAGCTGGTTCAGGACGATTTCGGGATCGGCGTCGCGCTTCAGGTCGAGCACGAGCCGGACCGGCTCGTTCAGGTCGCTTTCGTTTCGGATGCCGGAAATCCCCTCGATGCGGTCGTCGTTCACGAGGTCGGCGATCCGCTGCTCGACGGTGTCGCGGGCCTGCTGGTACGGGATCTCCGTAACGACGATCCGGTGTCGGTTGTGGGGCATCTCCTCGATCCTGGCCCGTGCCCGGATCGTGATCGTCCCGCGGCCCGTGTGGTAGCCGCGGCGGATTCCCGTGCGCCCGCAGACGATCCCGCCCGTCGGGAAATCAGGGCCTGGTATGATATCGAGGAGTTCGTCGATCGAGACGTCGGGATCGTCGATCACGCGGATCAAGGCGTCGCACACCTCGGCCAGATTGTGCGGCGGGATCGACGTGGCCATGCCCACGGCAATGCCGTTGGCGCCGTTGACCAGGAGATTCGGGAACGAGGAGGGCAAGACGCTCGGCTCACGGCGCCGCTCGTCGTAGCTGGGGAGGAAATCGACCGTGTCGAGGTTCAGGTCCTCGAGCATCAAGGCCGCAAACGGCGACAGCCGGGCCTCGGTGTATCGCATGGCCGCCGGCGGCAGCCCGGCGATCGAACCGAAATTGCCCTGCTTGTCGACCAGCAGGTACCGCATGTTCCATTCCTGGGCCATGCGGACCAGCGTCGGATAGATCACGCTCTCGCCGTGGGGATGGTAGTTGCCGCTGGTGTCGCCGCAGATCTTGGCGCACTTCACCCGGCCGGCCCCCGGCGTGAGGCTCAAGTCGTTCATCGCGACGAGGATGCGGCGCTGCGACGGCTTCAGGCCGTCGCGCACGTCGGGGAGGGCCCGGCTGACGATCACGCTCATCGCGTACGTCAGATACGATCCCTTGAGCTCGTCTTCAATCGCGAGCTCGACCACACGGCCAGGCGTCAGACCCCCCCCGGATTCCGCGGCCCCTTCATCACCCGGCACGTCCGGCTCTTCCGGGGGGTCGGGTGGCAGATTCGAATCGGTCGACAATGGCAATCCTTTCTACATACAGCCTCGGGGACCGCAGCCCCCAAGCGCCCGGCGAACGGGGTTCCCCACTCCCTCCGGAACCCGGTTTCCACAATCCGTTAATATACCGGGGAACGCGCGACCTCACAACCTCGCCGGCCAGAAAAGCGTGACCACAACTCCCAATCCGCCAAGGATTTGCGACGCGATTTTGGAGCCGGCTGGGATCGCGGCAGGGACGGCCGGGGCGCACGGTTTCAGCCGCGAGAAGAACCCGTGATGGCCCTGAGGACACGAACACCAAAGACCGGTCCTCCGCCAAACATGCTCTGATGGATTCAGCGAGGATCCCATGGGGCACAGCCGCCCTCGGCTGCGCAGGGCATTTCGCACAGCCGAGGGCGGCTGTGCCACACATCAAAGCACGACGGACGGAGCCCTAGAATGCCTGCCCCGTCCGTGGCATCCGTGTCATCCGCGGTTCAACCCCGGAACGAAACCGCGGCGGCAACCGCGGAAGCAGGGGCTAGAGGTGCAGCAGGCGACGCTTGATCGAAGCTGGTCTGCACGCTGGGGCGTCCGGCGGGCGTGGGGCCGTAATCGGCCGCTTCCAAGAAGAGAAACACCGCCCCGACTGCCAGGGCGAGGAAGGCAATCAGGAGGAAGACGGTATAGAGGTCGGGCCGGGGCTTGCGATAGCCGCCCTCGGCCGAGTCGTCATAGCTTGGAGGCAACGCGGTCACCCTTTTGAATGGCGCCCTTCTGGTACTCGGGGATGATCTTGCAGACCGACCGCTCCGGGACAGCCTCGACCACTTCCACGCGTCCCAGGTAGGTCGCCCCGCCCGCTCCTCCCGTGCGATACACCTCGAGCCGATCTCCCTTCTTGAGGCCGTCGTCGGCGCCGAGCGAGATCTCGATCAGCCCGCCGCCCCCCGCAGTCATCACCTGGCCCTTCACGTCGGGCGGCAACTCCTGGAGGAGCACGTCGATATCCTGGGTCATGCCCTGCCGGGCCAACAGGTCTTTGTACTTCTGCAAGTCCTGAACGAGGGTGGTGTTCCGCTGCTTGAGCGTCGTCAGGTCGTTGGCGTTCTGGTGCAAGGCGTCGGTCAGTACGACCGCCTTCCTGAACTCGTCCTCGCGCTGCTTGCGGGCCTCGGCCAGGTCCTTGCGGAGCTGGTCGCGTTCGCCGGTCGCCGCGGCCGCCGCGTTCTGGGTGGCCGTCAAGGCCGCCACCGCCTTGCGCTCCCGTTCCTGCACCTCGGTGAGCGACTTCTTCATGTCGGCGTTTTCGCGCTCGAGGTTCTTCTCCTTCGTCGACAGCGCGGCCACGGCGTCGCGCAAAGCCTTCCGCTCCGCGTCACGCTCGGCGACGAATCGGTCCATCTGGCCTTGAAGCTCTTTCTTGGCGTCCTGTTCCTTCTTGAGCTTCGCCTGATAGCCGTCGTCCGGGTTCATCACGCGGTCACGCCAGTTGACGTGCGTGGCGTAGACCGCCAGGGCGAAGCTCATGAAGACCACGCTAAGCAGCGCAATCAAAGCGGTGAGAATCTTACCGACCAAGTTCATGGAAAGACCCTTCCTGGTGCCCTACAAGAGCGTGAAGGCCACCCGCGTGAACCCACCCGACATTCCCGTCTTGTTAGTATAACTTCGCCCAGTTTCCCATGTCAATCAGCCGACGCAAGCAGGCGACTCTGCGGAATCCTGGAAAAATGAATAACCTCCGCCTCCTCTCCACCCGAAGAATCGAGGAGTAATCCTAAGTGCTTACAATGGAAGGATTAAGGGCTCAGTTATTCCCGGGCCGGGTGCGAGACGTCAGGAGCCTCTTGGGCGCAAGTAAAAACCGAAACAAAGTCGCATTATTGGCGACAGATCCGATTGTGCCGCCAGGGAGGTTTTGGGGAGACGCGGAGATGGGGAGATGAGGACGTTCAATTGTGGTTCATGCGGAGAGAGCGTACCAGACACGGCAAGAGCCTGATCCAAGGAAGTACCGGTGCCTCTTCTCTGATTCCGTCCGCCGAGCACGCAGCTACATCCTGTCCACGAATCCCGGGAGTCACGAGCCAGGAGAAAGCGTGAACAGAGAAGAAGCACCGGTATTCCTTTCCATATCGTAGGTTGCGTCGCCACGCCAGTAGGTACGCTTCCGCCGGATGAGCCTCAATTGTCTGCTTCTCTCCGTATCTCCGTATCTCCGCGTCTCCGCGTCTCCGCGTCTCCGCGTCTCCGCGTCTCCCCATCTCCGCGTCTCCCCATCTCCGCGTCTCCCCATCTCCGCGTCTCCCCATCTCCGCGTCTTCACCTTCCGGCTCGCCGGGCGCGGAGCCGGCTGGCCGCGCCGATCGCCCCCAGCGCCAGGCAGAATGCCAGGCAGGCGCCGGCAGGCCAGTCGCCGTGGTCGAGATACCAACTGCGGCGGCCTTCGGCCGCGACGGTGGCGAGAAGGGTGCCGGCCTTGCGCCGAGGGCCCTGCTTCAGGATGCGGCCGTCGGAGTCGATCCAGGCCGAGAAGCCGGTATTGGCCGCGATCAAGAGGGGCTTGCGGCATTCCACGGCGCGGAACACGCCGCAGATCAGGTGCATGTCGAGTTCGCTGGAGCCCCAGAACCATCCGTCGTTCGTGAGATTCACCAGCGCATCGGGCTCCTCCCCACGCTCGACCAACTCGCGGACCTGCCGGCGCACGACGTGGGGAAGGACGGTTTCGTAGCAGATGTTCGGCGCGATGCGGAGCCCGGCCACAGGGAACGACACCGGACGGTCCCCCGCCGAAAGGCTGATCGGCAACGGCGTGAAGCGCTGGAGCCAGCGAAACTCCTCGGCAAACGGCACGTACTCGCCGAACAATACGCGGTGGATCTTGTCATACCGGCCGAGCAGTCCTCCATCCCGGCCCACCAGCGCCGCGGAGTTGTAGAACCGGACCCCGTCGGCCGAGAACGCCTGCGTATCGAGCCCCAAGAGCAGCGCAGCGTTCAACTGCCCGGCCAGTGCGGCCATGACGCCACGCGTGTGGGCCGCCCAAGCCTGGAGCCGCCTCTGGAAGTCGGCCTGGGAATAGCGGCGCAGCTCGGGGGATTCCTCACGCCACGCCTCCGGCATCCGGGCCAGGCCGTCGAACTCGACCAGCATCTCACGGAACATGGTCTCCGGCCAGACGACCAGGTCGACCGGTCCGTACTCCTCCACCGCACTCCGCGAAAGGTCCAGGTAATGCTCGTGGATGCGCTCCCGCGCCGTCGGGTCCATCTTCAACGTGATGTCGATCGAGCCTTGGATGAGCGCGATTCGGGCCGTGGGCTGCACGGCTGGGTGCGACGACCGCAGATGGCCGTACACGAGTACCACCCCGAGGACCACCACCGCCGGAAGGACCGGCCACACGGACCGCCGCTGCCCGCCGCAGGGCAGCATCCGTGCGAGGCACGCGGCCACGAACATCACCACGAAGCTCACGCCGTAGGCCCCGGCCAGGTCGCTCACTTGGATCAGGTCGATCCACCGATACTGCGTGTGCCCGAGGCTCGCCATGGTGAACCCCGTGAGCAAGTGGGCCCGGGCGAGTTCCAGGCCGGTCCAGACCACGGGCGCCGCAACGATTACGGAGAGACGCAGTTGGTGGACGGCGATCCGGGTCAGGCCGACGAACACGGGCAGGTAGAACGCCAGGTATCCCGACAAGGCCACCCAGCCGATGCTCGTGGCCCAGTGCGGCAGGCGCAGCCAGTGGATCGCGGCCAGCCAGAAGAGGAACCCGGCCAGCCATAACGCCGCGTAAGGGCGACGGCCCGGCAGTCCGTCGCGCCGGACGAGGAGCAGCCACCAGACCGGGGCGACCCAAGCCAACGGCCACAAGTCCAAGGACGGTAAGGCTGCCCACAGCACTGCGGCACCGATCACGGCCTGGCCGAACGTCGAACGGTACCACGCGAGAAGCCGCCGGAATTCCATGTTGCCGATGGCCCGCTTAGGGACAAGGGGTCAGGGTTCAGGGTTCAGGGCAGATGCGTTGAGGGCGTTACGAGTCGAGAAAGACGGTTCATCCGGCTAAAGCGTACCTGGGGGCGCTGCCCCCAGACCCCCGGGATTTTCGGAGGCATCAGTCCGGTGTCCAATGGTACTTGTTTGCGGTTCCCAATAATCCATATCCTG
>Ga0067045_1029809_pt1 | contig 18290 bp, 18 predicted proteins | sample TerdegcTABiofilm_FD_59184 | JGI IMG/M metagenome (GOLD analysis project Ga0067045, IMG submission 59184) | Combined Assembly of (Gp0054472, Gp0054536) Wastewater bioreactor microbial communities from Singapore -Terephthalate degrading... | reverse complement strand
GCCTAGCCGAATCGGCGGCCCGCCTGGTTCGCGTGGAGTCCCGGTTCGAGCCGGATCCCGGAATGCGGAACGAGTATGACCGGCTCTTCGGGATCTTCTCGGATGCCGTGGAATCCCTGATCCCCTTGTCCGAGCGCTTGACCTCGGGATCCGGGGCCGGCGGCGGCTCGCAGCAAGGGAGGTAGCATGCCCCAGTCGGTGTTCCAGAGCATAGTCTTGTTCCTGCTGATCGCGGCCGGCTTCGGGGCCGGAAAACTCAAGGTCCTGGGTCCCGAAGCGGTCCGGGGAATGTCGCGGTTCATCGTGGATTTCACCCTGCCGGCCCTCGTGCTGGTCTCGATGCAGAAACCCTTTTCCGCGGAGCTTCGGGACGAGGCCCTTCGGATGCTGGGGATATCCTTCGCGATCTACCTTTCCGCCCTTCCCCTGGCGGCCCTGTGGGCCCGGGTCATCGGTTCGCGGGGGCCGGAGAGCGGGGTGCACGAGTTCGGGGGCACCTTCGCGAATGTGGCCTTCATGGGCTTCCCTATCATGGGCGCCTATTTCGGCAAGGACATACTGTTCGCCGTATCGATCTACAACATGCCCTTCCAGCTTCTGGCCTTTTCCGTAGGGGTGATCATGCTGACCCGGGGCAACTCGGGCGTCCCCCGAATCTCCCTCCGCCAATGGATCAACCCCGCCATCCTCTCTACCTGCCTGGGATTCGTGTTTTTCCTCGGGTCTGTCCGGATCTCGGGCCCCCTGCTGTCCGGCCTTACCATCCTGGGCGAAATGACCACCCCCCTGTCCATGGCCGTGATCGGGGCCATCCTGGCTCGGATGGAGGTGCGGGGGATTCTGGGGAACATCCGGGTGTACCTGACTTCGGTGTACAGGCTTATCCTGCACCCTCTAGCCCTCTGGGCGGTCCTTTCCGCCTTCGGTCTGCGGGGCAACTCCCTGGCCATCCCCGTAGTGCTGGCGGCCATGCCCGTGGCCGCCAACGCGTCCATTCTCTCGGACGCCTACGGCGGGGACTCGGAAACGGCCAGCGCCCTTGTCTTCGTCTCCACCGCCGTTTCCTTGATCACGATCCCTCTTCTGGCCTGGACGCTCTTCGGGCTCTGACAAGGTGTCTGATGAGGCCTTTTCAAAACTCGGGGAGTTTTGAAAAAGCTGCCTTGAAATTTGCGATTGGCGAGCAATCGCAGAGCCAATTTCAAGAGTAACCGACTTTTGAAATTGGCTCTGATGCCCAAAGAATGCCACGGACCCGGGATTCCGGTTCCGGACTGTCAGTCCCCGGCCAGGACGGGATTCGTGGATAGGCCGAAAACCAGGACCGGGAGGGACAGTATGCTCAGGAAGGCGCCTCCGGCCACGGCGTTCAAGCCCAGAACGGGATCGCCGGAGGAATAGGCGTAGGCGCCGACGCCCTGGAGCACGGAACCCAGCCCCACCAGGACGACCCCTCCGAAGATCGCGGCGTTCTTGACCTTCAGGTTGGACTGCACACGGGCATAGGTTGGCAGATCGATCACTCCGGAGGGCTTGGCCGATCCGGAGAAATCATTCTGGATCCAGTACGTCCGAATATCCTCCGAAAGGGGCTTCAAGGACGGCACCAACGTCCCTTCGGTCCGCTCCACGGCCACCATGTTCCCAGCCTTTACTTTTAGCTCCGAGGGCGGGGCATCCGGAGCCGGCTGAACCGTCACGATCACGGAACCCTCGAAGCAGTAGACCCGGGTTACCGGAGCCTGGACTCCCGTCGCATCGGTCCTCGCGGTCAGGACGTCGTACCCGAAATCCGTACCCCGCACGCCCGCCGCCACGGAATCGCTGGCGATGTTGAACGTGTTCCCCCGGGCCAGCTTGTCCACCTTGGCCCGGACTCTGCCGTAGACCAGCTGGAATCCCCGCTCCGAAGGCCCGGCCAGGGAGGTCAGTACGAAAACGGTGTTCTCGGACAGCTTGAGCACCCCCCCCGAGGGACGGAGCCTCAGTTCCAGGAAGGTTCCCTTGCCGGTCTGGACTTGGTCTCCCTGTTCCAGGCGGAAGCCCAGAAGTTCATCGATCCGCAGAGGCTTGTTGTCCCGGAGGACGGTTACGTCCGCGCCGACCGCGAACTCGACCTCGGCCCATGCCGAGGCGCCCTGAGCCCAGGCTCCAAATGCCGCGGCCAAGAGGACGGCCGAAAGAAGAATGTTCCGCTTCATGGCTAGAGTATATCATGAACCCGGGCCGACCGCCACGCCGCCGCGGATTGCAACGGGTCCGGGGCCGGGCTATACTTCCCTGCGATGGAACCCATCCTCAACGAGATCCGACTGGAGTATTCCGATCCCCAGATCAACACCCTGGCAGCCTCGGCGCCCCCGGAGTCCCGGGATTCCGTATACGGGATGCGGTTCGGCCAGAACGAGGAATACTTCCTGGAGCTGCCCCGGGGAATCGAGATACCCCCGTTCCCTATCCACCACGACGTCCGGCTGCGGGAGCCCTCGGAAGACTACCTCCGGGCCCTTCGGGCGACGGTGCGCCATCTGACGGCCCTCCTTCCCGAGACCTTCCGGGACCTAAGCCACCTGTTCGATCCCGCCGACATCCTCAAACCCGCCTTCTTCCACCTGTACAAGGTCCAGGAATCGATCTATCTCTACGTGCTTCGGATCGACCTGTTGAACCGCCCCCTGGAGACGGATCTCCTGGAAGCGGGAACGAACGAGACGACTCCCGCCTACCGAACGCGCCGGATCTACCTGGAGAGCGAATTGATACCCCTCGAGGAGCTCGATCGGGATGAGGAGGGAAGAGTTCGGGCGTTCCGGATCAAGCAGATGATCTCGAACACCTGGATAGGGGAGACCGGAAAGGGTTACCAGGTTCGGGGGATCTGGATGGACGCGGATCTGTCCAAATTCTTCTCCAAGCTTTTTCTTCCCGAAGGCAAGCGGGTCTACCCCTTTCTGCCCTTTTTTTGTAAATACAAGACCGTATGCTCCTTCGTCCCGGTTCCGGATGGAGCTTCCAGGAAACGGGCCCTGCCGGTCCTCCACCGGGCCCTGGAGTTCCTGGAACCGGAGATGGAACGGATACAGGGCATCCTGAGGGGCACCGCCTTTTCGGAATCCGACGAACGATTCCTGTCCCTCCGGTCCCGCATTCCCCCCTCCTGGAAACAGCTGTACAAGGACGTCTCGGTGCGGCCCTACCTGAACGCCCGGGACATGAAGGAGTATGAGCTTGAATACCCTAGATCCTGAAGCCCGAGACCTCGCGGGTCTCCGGGTAACCGTCATGGGCCTGGGCCTCAACGGGGGAGGCCTGGCCTCCGCCCGGTTCTTCGCCCTTCGGGGAGCGGCCGTGACCGTAACGGACATGAAGGATGAAACGGCTCTGGCCGAATCCCTGGCCGCCCTGGAGGGTCTCCCTATCCGCTACGTCCTGGGCCGTCACGAGATGGATGATTTTTCCGGAGCCGACCTGGTCATCAAGAATCCCGCGGTGCGGGCGGATTCTCCGTTCCTGGCCTCCGCCAAGGCCGTTGAGACGGATATCTCCACCTTCCTTCGGTACTGCCCGGGGCCCGTGGCCGCGGTGACGGGTTCCAAAGGCAAGTCCACCACCGCAAGCGCCCTGGCCCACGCCCTTTCGGCGGCGGGCACGACCTTCCTGGGAGGGAACATCACGGTAAGCCCCCTGAGCTTCCTGGACCAGGTACGCGCAGACACCCCCGTGGTCCTGGAACTATCCAGTTGGCAGCTTGGGGACCTCCGGGGCAGACGCCTTCTCAGACCACGGGTCGCGGTGCTGACCCGCATCGTCCCGGATCACCTGGACCGATATCCATCCATGGAAGCCTATGTGGCGGACAAGCGCCTGATCTACGCGGACCAGGACCCGTCCTGCTACACCGTATGCGACCGGGACGATCCCTACGGTCGTTCTTTCGGCGCCGAGACTCCCGGCACCGCGGCTTGGTACGCCGATTCCCTGGAAGCAGGACTGTCCGGAGCCTGGTTCGAGGGCTCCGTCGGAGTTTACCGGGATATTTCGGGTCGAGTGGAGGAGATCCTTCCGGAACGTCTCAAGGTCCCGGGTCCCCATGCCCGGCGCAACCTCCTGGCCGCGGCCTTGGGCGCCCGCCTCATGGGGGCTCCGGCCGAAACGATCTTCCGCGCCCTGGGAGAGTTTCCGGGGGTGGAGCACAGGCTCGAGATGTTCCTCGAATCCGGGGGCGTCCGGTTCTGCAACGACTCCGCCGCCACGGTGCCCCAGGCCGTGGAAGCGGCTCTCCTCGCCTTCGACTCTCCCGTCGTCCTTATCACCGGAGGAACCGACAAGAACCTGGACTTCACCCCCGTGCGTTCCGCCTATCGACGGGCGAAGGCCATCGTCCTTCTCGCGGGTACGGGCTCCGACAAGCTCCGGGTCCTGCTGGACGAGGACGGGACGGCCTACGAGGGCCCCTACGACGACCTGGAGATAGCGCTGCGCGCGGCCGCGGCCCGGGCGGAACCGGGGGACACGGTGCTTCTGTCCCCGGGCTGCACCTCATTCGGCATGTTCCGGAACGAGTTCGACCGGGGCAGGAAATTCAAGGAGTGCGCGGCCCGTACGGCGGGAGCCCGGGTGTACCAGAAATTCTGAAGCGACGCGGCGGGCACTCGGAATGCCCCCGTCGGGGAGGAATCGCATGAGAATCATCGCCCGGGAGGGCGACTATTCGATCTACCGATTCGAACCCGGGGCGCCGCGGCGGAGGGTTCCGCGCGGTTCCCCTGAGGACTTCTCCGGCGGAGCGGCCGGGGCGGATACCGCTGGAATCGATTATTCGAACACCACCGAACAATACCCCACGAAGCTCTCCGACGGGTGGACGTCAAAGCTCGTGTAATACCCGCAGAGCCTTGGTTTCGTGAATCCCAGGGCCCGGGAGAATCCGATGGCCGCGGCCACGGGTCCCGGCGAACAGGCCGCTCGATCCTCGTTGCCCCGGCGGATGACCTCCCGGCCGTCCAGGGCCAGGATCGCGCTTAGGATCCCGCCGTCGTTCACCTCCCGCACCCAGTCCAGGGCCTCGGAACCCCTTCCTTTCGGGGAAAACCCGTAGTTCGGGCCGTAGTGAGTCAAATCCGTGGAGGCCAGGAAGAAGACCTTTCGCCCCAGGTCCGAGGCGGCCCGGGCCGCGGCGGATCCCAGGGTCTCCGCGGACTCGTCGTTGGGGACCCGAAGCCACAGGACCATGGCTTCGGGAAACCGGAGCCGGACCAGGGGAAGCTGGACTTCCACGGTGTTGTCCACCCAGATATCCGATTCCAGCCGGAGGTAGGCGCCCAAGGCCTCCGCCAGCTCGAGATCCGCAGGAATAAGTCCCAAGGGAGTCCGAAAAGCCTCTTCCGAAGCGGCCAGCGGAAGGGATCCCGGCGGCCTGTGGCCGCCGGCCACGATGACCGTCCGGGTGTCGGTGCGAGCCCTGCGCAGGGTGTCCCAGGCGAGGCGCCCGGAAAAATACCAACCCGCATGGGGGGCTACTCCCGCTCCCGCGGTCTGGTCCGGTCCCTCCTCCAGGGTTTTTTCCCACTCGGCGACCGCGGCCCGGATTTGATCCTCCTCGGACGGGTACCACCCGGCTTCCAGGGACCTGCTTCGGATTCGCATAGGCGCCCCCTTTTCCGCTTGAACGGTTCCGTTTTCCGGTCTCCTACAGTATACTCGGAATTCATCATGGATGGATCAAAACGCACGATCTTTCTGGCGGCCAGCCTGGCCGTGTTCCTGGCCGCCCTGGGAGTATCCTCCGTACGGCTGGCCCTGCGGTACTCGGATAACCTGCGCAAGTCCCAAGCCCTTTTCCAATCCCTGAGGGCCTCCGCGTCCCGGGCCTTGCTCCAATCCGGGCCCGGGGACGAGTCCTGGAGAAGCCTCGCCCGAGGCGTCTATAAAGACGACGAGTCCTTGCTCCTGGTCGTGCTGTACGCGCCGGGGACGGGCATTCTCCACATGGTTCCCGCCTCCGCGCCCTACCTGGAAGGCCCTCCCCAGAACTCCTCGGTTCCGCCGGAGCTATATTACCCGCCCCAGACCGTTTCCCGGCTCTCCGCCGTGGTCGGAGCCTCCGGGGGGTCCCCGGTTACCCTGGAAGTCCTGTACTCACTGGTCCGCCAACGGGACGTATACGAGGCGGCCCGGCTGGGACTTATCCTCGCCGCGGCCTGGACGGCCCTCTGCCTGCTCTGGGTGACCCTCGCCGGGTTGCGCTCCGGCCCCGTACAATCGGTCGGGGTCCCCTCCCCCGCCGCGGCTCCATCCCTGAGGTCGCCGGCGGCCCCGAGCGGTCCGGCCGAAGCCCCGGCCGGGTCGGCCGCCCCGGGATCCGGCTTTGCGGAAGAGGAGTTCCGCTTGCCGGACATACCTCCGGACCGGGAGGCGTCGGGAACCGCGCAAACCCCGGACACGTCCGTACGGGAAGGCCCGGCCGTATCGGTTGAAGGCGCGACGCCCCCCTCGGAGACGGCCGCTCACCCCAGGGGGCTCTATTCCCCGGAATCGGGACTCGGCTGGCCGGAATACCTGCCGGAGCGTCTGGGCGCCGAGCTCTCCCGGGCGGCCTCCTTCGAGCAGGACCTGGTGCTCCTCGAGCTATCCCACGAGGGGATCCCCAGGCGCTCCCCGGCCTACCGGGTTATCACGCGGATCCTGCTGGAATTCTTCAACTTCCGGGATCTGGCCTTCGAGCAGGGTCCCTCCGGCTTGGCGGTCATCCTTCCGAACATCGATTCCGAGCATGCCCTGCGCATGGCGGAAGAGTTCCTGAAGAAGGTGACCTCCGTGCTTCGGGAGGAAGGGGTCTCCGAGGACTATCGGAAGATATACATCGGGCTGTCTTCCCGCTCGGGACGGCTTGTGGAGGCGGAGCGGGTCATCCACGAAGCCCGGGCTGCCCTGGCCCGAGCCCGGGAGGAAGGGGATTCCAGGATCGTCGCCTTCAAGGCGGATCCGAACAAGTATCGGGACTACATCGCCTCCCGGCCCTGAAGCCGCCGTCCGCTTCCGCGACTCCGCAGATCACGGAACCGCCGTTCCCTAAAAACCGTCGATCACCGTCGGGGGGATGCGGAGAGATCCTCGGGAGCCTTGAGCAGATCCTTAAGAAGCCAAGGGCTCATCCGGAAATACCTTCCCGATCCGGTCAGGGAAGCCCGGTACCACCCTTCCGGCTCCGGGATCGCGGATATCCGTAGACTGCGGACAGCTCCGCCCCCCGTAGCCAGATCCGCCCGGAAGACCGGCCCCGCCTCGGGTCCCCGGTCGGAGAAATCCTCCGCCTCCGCGCTCATCCAGGATCGGACCAGCCTTCCGGCCGCCGAGGGATCCAGGCCGGGAATCTGCGGACTCGACCAAACGCCGGAAAGGTTCTGGTCCAGGCCGTACTCGGCCCGGAAGACGCTGCCGTCCGGAAAGCGCAGATAGCCGGATATCCGAAGGCTCTGGACGTCCTCCAGAGGCACGGCCTCGCCGAACAGACGAAGATCCAGCCAGGCTTTTCTGCTCCCCGGAAGCCTTGAGGCGATCGCAGCCGGGGCAGCGAAGCCCCGCGGGTTCCCCTCCATTCGCAGGAATACCCGGGACCCGTCGGGAGCGTACCTCCCGACCCGGAAATCCGCGGCCGCGGAGCCGTCCTTCAGCAAGAGCCGGACCCTCCGGGCCGAGGCTTCTTCCAGTCCAAGATCCTTCCAGGAGGATTCCGCCCGGGATACTTCGGACAGGGAACGCACGGCACCCAGGGTTTCCAGGTAGGCTTCCACCCTCTCGGCCCGGACAGGCAGGGAACGACCGCCCTCCTCCAGGGTCCAGGCCCCTCCGAGCCGTCGGAAGCTCAGGTCGCCCTCGGGCACGGTTATTTGCAGGACCTGGATTTCCGCGGGATCCGGGACAAGAAGCCTGTAGCGGGAAATGCGGGCATTCCGGGCTTCCGGGGAGAACGCGATTCCGGCGGCCGTCCAGAGCGCCAGGAGGACGGCCGCCCAGGACAAGGCCCGCACCTTCCGCCGGAAGCTGTTCACGCGGCCCTCCCCTCCCGCTCCCTGCGGCTCCGTCGGGCGGATCGAAGCAGGGCGGCCAGGCCCGCCAGGGAGGGGACCACAAGGATGTTGAACACATAGACCGCGAAGACGGTCCGCCGCCGGAGGGCATCCTCCTCGGGCAGGCGGAGTCGCCGGGGAGCGGCTCCGGCGGACGGCAGGGGCAGATCGTCCCCGGAGCAGAGCCAATCCGCAGCGGAAACCGCGAACTGGGCGTTGCCCTCGCTCTCGCTCATGCCCATCAGATCCGTCAGGAAATCCGAGGACCCCGCGACCACGAGTCGGCCTTTCCGGCCTCCCGACGGGGGCAGGGCCGCCGCAAGGACATACTGGCCGCGGGTGGCCTCCTCCTCGTCCCGGTACCGGGACTCCTCCTCGGGAGCCGTCGCGAAGTCCCGGGTCTGCCTCCATGCCCGAGTCGAGGACCGTACCAGGATCCGCGCGCCCGGGCCGGCGCGATCGGAGATTTCCAAGGGGCTGGGCCAGTACAGGTCGAGCCCCGAATAGCCCGCCGCCGCGGGGTGGGACGAGTCCACGTTCTCCCGATCCACGGACACCCAATGGGGATACCGGACGTATCGATACGTGGTACGCCCGTCCGGGCCTTGGACCTGGAAGGGCACGGACAGGCTGGACGTGTCCAGGACCAGCTCTCGCCGGATTCCGATTCCGTAGGACTCTAGAAGATCCAGGAAGGGATCGGGTCCCAGGGGTCGGGCCTCGAGGTTCCGGTCCGGATTCACGAGGACTCCCCGGACCGCCGCGAAGACGCCGCCCCCGGATTCCAGGTACCGGTTGATGTAATCCACGTCCACTTCGCCCAGGGCGGCGTTTCCCAGTATGAATAGGACCGAGACGTCCGGTTCCACCTCGGTACCCCGGGAGGACACCCGTACTTCATAGCCCGCCCGCACCAGGGCCGCCCGCAGAAGCCGGAAATCGCCCTCGGGATCCTTGTCCCCATCCCCATCCCGGAGGGCGGCCACGGGCACCACTCCGCTTGTCAGACTGCGGATAGCCTTGACGACCTCGTATTCCAGGCGCTCGGGACCCAGGACCGAGGGAAGGACCCGGAAATCGTCCAGGTACTCCACGACGACCCCCGCGTAGACCGTGGCTATCCTCGCCTCTCCCCCGCTTTCCACCTGGAGCTGCCGTGGGAGTATCCCCAGGGCCTCCAGCCGTCCGGGCTTGTCCGGAACGTCCCGGATGAGAACTTGGATCTTTCCGGAACCCCGGGCTTCCAATTCCGTGAGAAGGTCCTGGGCCATGCGGATACCGGGGTGGAGATCCGCCAAGGCGGCGGACCGGTAGTACGTGACACGGACGGGCTCGGGAAGGATGGACGCCAGAGCCCGGGAAGCCGGGGACAGGGTGAAGGACCGGTCCCGGGTCAGGTCTATCCGAAACCGATACAGAGAAAGCCCGGCCGCGGCCAGGACGAGCACCAGGAGGGTCAGGCCCTTGAGGATACCCTCTTCCCGGAGCCTCCGCGCGGCGATGCCCGGATCCCTCATTTCCAGGCCTCCCGTACGAGGGCCTTGGCGGAGAGGTACAGCCCGCCCGCCGTCACGATCCCGAAGTACGCCAGGTCCCGGGAATCCAGGATTCCCCGGGAAAAGGATTCAAAGTGGGAGGACGGGGAGAGCCAAACGAGGGCCCGGGAGAGCGGCCCCGGCAGGGCGAGGAAGGAGGGAATCCGGTGCACCGCGGACAAGGCCAGAAGCGAGGCCGAGGTTCCTAGATAGGCGCCCGAGGGGCTTCGAGATTTCGCCGAAACGTACTGACCCAGGGCCGCAAAGGCGGACGCCAAAACGATGGCCCCCAGGTATTCGGTGAGCAGAACCCCCGGATCGAAGTCTCCCAGCCCTGCCAGGGAGAGGGGAACGGAAAGGCTCAGGACGAGGACGACTCCCGTCACCGCACAGACCGCGAGGTGCTTGCCCGCCACCAGGTCGCCGGGTCGCAGCGGCAGGGTGGCCAGGATCTCGTAGGTTCCCGCCCTCCGTTCCTCCGCCCAGGACCGCATGGTCAGGGCAGGAAGGAGGACGGCGAAGAGGGCCGGCATCACCTCGAAGTAGGGCCGAAGGGAGGCCTCCCCGCGGATAAAGAAGCCCCGGATCAAAAAGAGCCAGGCCGCGGAGACGGCCAGAAAGAAGGCCGCGAAGATGTAGGCCGGAGCCGTGTTCAAGGCCGAGCGAATCTCCCGGCGGAAAACCGCAAGGAAGCCTTTCACGATCCACCCTCCCCGGTCAGACGGGCGAAGACTTCCTCCATGGACAGGCCTTCCCGTCTGAGCTCCAGGAGCTTGAACCCCTCGGAGGACGCCCAGTCCGAAACCGCCTCGGCGGCGCCTTGGGATCCCGCCGGGAAGTCCAGGCGTATCCTCCAGGCTCCGCCATCCTCCGGACCGGGCGCTTCCGCGAGGGAGGCTGATCCGAGCCGGGTCAGGGCGGCCTCTACATCCTGGAGGCCGGGAGCCTTGATCACGGCCTCCAGGCGTTCCCTGCCCGCCAGGCTGTCCGCGATCTCCTTCGGAGTGCCCCGGCCCGCCAGGGCGCCCCGGAAGAGCACGAGGATCTCCGAGCAGAGGGCCTCCGCCTCGCCCAGGATGTGGGTGGATAGGAGCACCGTCCGTTCGCGGCCCAGATCCCGGACGAGGGAGCGGGTCTGCCGGATCTGGTTGGGATCCAGCCCGGCGGTCGGCTCGTCCAGAATCAGGACGGGGGGATCCCCCAAGAGGGCCATGGCGAGCCCTACGCGCTGCCTCCAGCCCTTGGACAGGCGCTCCGCGGGGATGAGGCCTGCTTCCCCCGCCCCGGCGCGCTCTTCGGCCTCCCGCATCGCCCGAGCCTTGGCGGCGCCGCGCAGGCCCCGGGCCTCGGCCACAAACTCGAGGTGCTCCCGGGCGGTCAGGTCCGGGTAGAGGGGCGCATTCTCCGGGAGGTAGCCAACCCGCCGCTTCAGCTCCCGGGGGTCCTCCGCCGCGTCGATTCCGGCGACCCGGGCGCTGCCCGAGGTCGGGCCGTGGTATCCGGAAAGGATCCTCAGGATCGTGGTCTTCCCCGCCCCGTTCGGGCCTAGAATCCCGACCACTCCGCCCGGGCCCGCGTCGAAGGACACTCCCCGGACCGCTTCGAAGGAACCGTAGCTCTTGCGCAGGTCCCGAACCTCGATCATACGCCCATCCTTCGACCGGGAGCCTAGTCCACGTACTCGATGGGAATACACAGGCGGTCCCGGGAAAGGACCGTGTCCGGGAAGATCTCCCGGGCCTCCTCCAGGAGACGCTTCAGGTTCTGTTCCGTGTAGCGGGGACTGTAGTGGATCAGGGCGAGTTTCTTGACCCCCCCCGCGTCCCGGGCCACCCGGGCCGCCTGCTCCGCGGTCATGTGCTTCTTTTCCTGGGCGCTGGCCAGGAGTTCCCGCTCGAACATCCCTTCGCAGACCAGGAGATCCGAACCGGATACGTTCGGGGAGATCTCCGGGAAGTATAGGGTGTCCGTGACGTATCCGAATTTGCGGCCCGACCGGGGAGGTCCCATGACCTCCTCCGGACGGACGGTCCTCCCGTCCGTAAGTTCGACGGAGCCCCCGCCCTGGAGCACGGACCAAAGGGGACCCCGGGGTACTCCGGAAGCCTCCGCCTTGTCCGGGAAAAAGGCCCCCGGCCGGGGATCCTCCTCCAGGACGTAGCCCGCGCAGGGCTTGGTATGCCGGAGTGGGAAGGCACGGATCCGGAACCCGTCCCCCTCGTGGCAGACGCAGGGCGCCTCGATCTCCCGGACCACGATTTCGTAGTTGATGTACATATCCAGGACCCGGCGGCTGGATTCCACGTACTCCGCGATCCGAGGCGGCCCGTAGATGTACAAGGGCTCGTCCCGATCCACTTGGCTCGAGAGCATCAGAATGCCCGGAAGGCCCGTGACATGGTCCGCATGGGTATGGGAGATGAAGATGGCGTTGATCTTCTTCCATCGCAGGTTCAAACGGCGCAGGGAAACCTGGGTGCCCTCTCCGGCGTCGAAGAGGAAGAGGTCACCCTCCCGACGCACAAGGACGCTGGTCAGGTGCCGATGGGGCAGAGGCATCATGCCTCCGCTGCCCAGAATGAAGACTTCAAGATTCATGGAGGGCTTATCATACCGGACAAGCGAAGCGTAGGCAAGGACAGCCGAGCTTGTGCCAAGACGCCTTTTCATGCCACAATCGGGGAATATGGAAGAATTCCTTCGTCTCGGCATTCGGGAGGACCTGGCGCGCGCGCTCGAATCCTTCGGATTCCAAGAGCCCACAGAAATCCAGAGGAAGACCGTGCCCGCACTCCTGGCCCGGACCGACGCCTTCGTAAGCTCCTCAACCGGAACGGGAAAAACCTTCGGGTACCTGGTCCCCCTGCTCCAGCTGGCGCCCCGGGAGGCGGACAAGCCCTTTGCCCTGATCGTCGCCCCCACCCATGAGCTAGCGGTGCAGGTGGAGAAGGAGTTGGACCGTCTGGCGGCAGCCGCGGCCATCCGGACCCGGACCGTGCTTCTGATCGGATCCGCCCAAGCCCGCAGACAGGCGGAGCGCCTGAGGAAGGGCGGAGACTTCGTCATCGGCACCCCCGGCCGGGTACGGGACCTGGCCGCGGCCCGGGAGCTCGACCTCTCCGGATTATCCTTCCTAGTCCTGGACGAGGCGGACCGCCTGTTCGAGAAGGAAGCCCTTGCGGAGACCTCGGATATCCTGGACCGCCTGCCGTCCGCCTGCTGCCGGGTCCTCGTGTCCGCCACGCTCCCGGACCGCGTCCGGGACAAGGCGGCGCCCTGGTTCCGGAATCCGGCGGCCCTGATCCTGGACAACTCGGCGGTCCTGCGGGAGAACATCGATCACTGGGTGTTCCATTCGTCCTCCCGCCGGAAGATCGACTTTCTCCGCCGCTTCGAGGCCGCGGTCCATCCGAAACGCTGTCTGGTCTTCGGCTCGTCCAACGCCCAGGTCTTCAACATCCTGCGCAAGCTCGAGTACCTGGGGTTTCCGGCCGCGGAACTCCGATCCCAGGGGGACAAGGAGCGCCGGAAACAAGCCCTGGACGACTTCCGGGAGGGCCGCGTCCGGTACCTGGTGACCAGCGACCTGGGAGCCCGGGGCATGGATGTCAAAGGCGTCGATTACGTGCTCTGCATGGACCTTCCGGAAGAGCCCACGGTGTACATGCACCGGGCGGGAAGGACCGGACGGGCCGGGGAGCGGGGAGTCTCCGTCCTGGTGGCCGACATCGTGGAGCTCAAGCGCGCCTCGAAGGTCGCGGTCCGGTACGGGTTTTCCTTCCAGTGCAGGATCCTGGAGGGCGGCTCGGTCCACGAGATCGATCCGGAAAACTTCTTCGCCCTGGCGGAGGAGGAAGAGTCCGATCGATCCGTAAAGCCGCCCCTGGAGGCCAAGAGGTTTTCCGACATGGACGGAAGGCGTTCCCGGGGCCGTCTGCAGGCGCCCAAGGGGAGCTTCCCCTCGGGATCCCGGTCCCGGACCGTCCGCGCCGGCGACCCCGCCCCCTCTCCGCGTCCCTCGGGCCGCAAGGGAAGCCGAAGAAAGAAATCCGGATAGCTGAGTCGATTTTTTATAGTCCGTCGCTTTTTAAATTGGCTTTGCGATCGTTCGCGGTTGCGTTGCAATCTCTGCGCTCAATCGCGGATCACAAGGTAGCTTTCAAATCCTAGGCGTTCTTTAGGCGCTCCGACCTCTGAATCCTCAGACGGCCCAGGCCGGGTTCCAGCTTCCCTGCGAGTTCGGGCAGGTCCGAAACCAGGCGCACAAGCTCCGCCTCCGCCCTTTCGTACTCCTTCGTGTACCTCGGATGGGCCAGCTTCCGGAGAGCCCCCAGGGCCTCGGTGGCCGCCTTTCGGGCGTCGGCCAAGTCCTCCGGCCCGGACCCCGAGCCGTTCCCGCCCGCACAGTCCCGTGCCAGATGGGCCAGGACCTCCACAGCCCGGGCGTGGTCCGTTATCTCACAGGATTCCAGAACCTCCGCAAGTCGGTTCAGGTCTTCGATCGGGGTCGAGTCGAACCTCGGGCAGGAATCTACGAACCGATTGAACCGCCACATTCTTAAAATGCCCAAGGCGGTCCGTATTCCTCCGGGACACACCGTTACCTCGAAGGATTCCCGGACCCTGCTCGGGTCGAAGCGGGAGGAAAAGAGCCTGCGCAGGCGGAGTTCCGCCACAAACCGGGCCGCCCCGGAAGCCTTGCCGGACCCCTTGGTTCGCGGGTGGCAGACATAGACCAGCTCGTGGTTTCGGACCCGGCGGGTTCCGCTCTGGCGTCCTCCCCGGTATCGTACATACTCCAGCACCTCCGGCCGGACGTCCCAGCGCTCGGACAACATGTCGTAGAGCTCCTCCGGGGGAACCAGCCCTTCGGTATTGTAGCTGAACACCAGGGTCCGTGCGTCCAGCGCGTCGATCAGCCCGGCCAGGGCGGCTCGGGCCGTCAAACGACCGCAGTACGGGGACCGGGTCTCTACCCAGTCCCGGGAGATCCCCGCCTTGCTCACCAGCCGACCGTCCGGCCCTGCGTCCAGGGGAACGGGCCGGCGGTCCCAGCGCAGAATGGTGTTCAGGATGTGATAGTTCGAGCCGTACTGGTGCTGGTTATAGGGAGGATCCAGGTAGGCCAGGTCCGCCGACCATCTCCGCACGAAGACCGCGGCGTCCTCTCGGAACACCTCCGCGGGCTCCGCCTCGGGAAGTACGGGGTACTCCAGCTCCATGGCGCCTAAAATCCGGGGCAGGGCGTCCCGACCGTGGCCGCCGAAGCCCTTGTGGAATGCCTTGAACACTCCGGACGTGTTCGCATGGACCGCGGCCTCCAGAATGACCAGGCCGAGGAGGAGATCCCTGCGGAGGGAAGCCGGGGAGCTTGGATCCTCGTCCGATCCGGCGGGGTATTCCCGCTCCACCTGCTCCCGGACCCGGTCCAGGAACATCGCGTTTTCCCGTGTATAAAAGAGGCGCTCCGTCCTCCAGTCCGCACGGGAAGTATCCCGGGGGGCGTACCAGCGGGCCATATACGGTTCCGGCTCCGGATCGGGGGCTCGGTTTTCCCGACCGGGGTGAAAGGCGTTCAGGCGGCGCAGCACCGCGTCCAGGCCCCCCTGCCCCGGCCAGAGCGCCGGAAGCTCCGACCCACGGAGAACCAGCCAGGCCCGGTTCAGGGCATAGGCATAGGGCTCCCAGTCGTTCGCCCTGACCCGCATCCCCAGGGTCCGGGCCAGCCGGGACACCGAGCCGGCACCCGCGAAGGGATCCAGGAACAGCGGCCGTTCCACGCCGTCCGTGAGCGCCCGAAACAGGACCCGAAGCCGGGGGACCAGGGCCCGCTTGTTCCCAAGGTATGGAATGAGCTGGGATGTCGAGTAGTCCCGTTCCCTGGGGAAGAGCTCAAGGTTCATACCGGGCCATGCTCGTGTCGCTCTCGAAGACCTCGACCGCGAGGAGAGGAACCCCGGGCAGTGCGGCGGACAGGGACTCGAAGATGTGCCGGGCTATCCGCTCGGCGCTGGGAGAATCCTTAAAGACCGGGTTTTCGTTCAGGAGGCCGTGATCCAAGGTTTCGCAGACCTCCCGGAGGGCCTTTTTGAACACCCCGAAATCCAGAAGCATCCCGGACTCGTCCAGGTCCTCTCCCCGGGCGTAGGCCCGAACCCGGTAATTGTGGCCGTGGAGGTTTTCGCACTTGCCCCGGTACCCGGAAAGGAAATGGGCCGCGGAAAACCCGGCCTCGACTCGAATAGTGTACATGGCGACTCCCGGCGGCATTCTACAACGGAGGAGGGAAAAAGTCCCGCACCGGGGCTCTCGTTCCAGTCTAGAGCCCCAGGAAACTGTACACGGCGCTCCAGAAGGTCTCGGCGTCCATCCGGCTTTCCAGGAATGCCTTCACGAAGGCCTTTAGCTCCCCGGGAAAGACGGCCCAATACTCCTCCTGCCATCGGGGCATGCGCTCCCACAGGGCCTGCTGGGCGCTGGGGGGCATCAGGCCCAGGGAATAATCCGTAAAATCCTTGACCATCCTCAACAAGGCCTCCGGGGGCAGGGCCGAAGCCTCGGTCTTCCGAGTCCCCGGATCCGGCACATAGGAGGCCAGAAGCTCCTCCAGCTGTTCCTCCGTCACCTCCGGAGCGTTCTTGCGGATGATGTCCGCGACGAAGTCCCGGATCATGGCCCGGATGCCTTCCAGGCTGGCGCCCATGGAGGCCTCAACGGCCTGGGCCGCGTTCCGGGCGGCCCGCTCCGGGTTGACCCCTCCGATGCTCGCGAAAAGGGTCAGATCCCGGCGCCTTCGCTCGCAAGCCTTGACGATGGCCTCGAATTCGTCCTTGTCGGCCTTGTTGAGAATGTAGTCGAGCACGGATCGCAGAGTTTCCCGGGACATCGGGATCACTGTACTTCCCGCGGCCCCGGCGCGCAAGCCTTCCCTAACAGGCTGTTGACAAAGGCGAGGGCGCCTTTGTCAACAGCTTCCTTAAATGTCGCGATTGCGCAGAAAAGCGCAAGCTTTTCGAGCAATCGCATAGCAGGGTGCTGACAAGCTTCGAGTTTGTCAGCACCCTGCTAACCCACTGTTTACCCTCCACGGCCCCTCGGGGTAATCTTCCGCTCGGAGCAGGCATTCAGATGAACGACGACGCGGACCCCCGGCGGCACCTCCTCGAACCCCTTGAGCAGACGGGAAGCCTCTTGGAAGCTACCCCGGAGCCGGGAATCGCCGTTCCGGAACGCGGCGGAGGGAGGGATCCCCGGGCTCGGTCACGCCTAGGCGTCTGCCTGGCCGTCTCCCTGGCGCTGCATGCCTTGGTCCTGGCCGTGTTCCCGGTCCCGGGTCCCGGGGGGCGGGGCGCGGAGGCTTCCGCGGTGCGGGTCAGCCTGCACCTCGGCGCGGCCACGGCCGCGCCGGAAGCGGCGGGGTCCGCACCATCCACGGCGGGCGCCGCGCCGTCGGCCTCTTTCCCGAAGGCCCCGGACGGTTCCGCTTCCGACACTACCCGGGATCCCTTTCCCCGGTCCGGGGAGACGGCGCCCGCAGGCGGGGAAGAGCCGGGGGAACCGGACTTCCCGCCGTCACCGGCCTCACCCGGCGCTCTTGCCGCCGGCTCCTCGGCCGGGTCGGTCGTAACCGGCTACCCCTCCCCCTCGGACCAGGCCGCCGACCTGCTCCGGGCCCGGGTGGAGGCCGCCCTGGTCTACCCCGAGGCCGCCCGGCGCCGGGGCACCGAGGGAGTGGTGGGGCTGAAGATCTTCCTGGACGGGTCCGGGGCCCTTGCGGAGATACGGGTATCCCGCTCCTCGGGCAGCGCCCTCCTGGACAGGGCCGCCCGGGAGACCGTGGCCGCCTGCCTCCCCGTGCCGAATCCCGGAGGCGCGCCCCTCGCGTTCGAACTAGCGGTGCGCTTCTCCCTGAAATAAAAGGCGGCCCCCTAGGGACCGCCTGGTGTCACGAAGCTTGTGAAGCGGACCCCGCGCCGCCCGCATCGAGGCCCGGGGCGCCGGACTCGCTACAGCACGATCCTCACCCCGGCCTTGAGGGTGATGCCGGGCATGGGGTAACCGTCCATCTCGGCGTAGGCCTGGTTCAGTAGGTTCTCACCGTCCAGGTAGACGAGCATAGAATCGGTTGCCTCGTACTGGATCCGAGCGCCAAGAAGGACTGCGGGATGAAGGGTGTTCCCGAAAGGATCATCATATTCGCTTTTCCAAGACGTCCGGGCTAGAACCTTTATCGTACCGAAGGAGTAAGAGGATTCAAGTCTGACGGTATGGACCGGCTGGTTAGCCACCCGGACTTCGTCAGCCAGGGTGTTCCCGGAGGACAAGTCGTAGGAAAGCAGCAGAGCGTAGTAGGCGGACACAGAAAGCGGACCGGACTGGAGGGAAGCTTCCGTGTCCGCGCCAAAGAAGGCGGCCGCGGACAGGTTGTCCGGTAAAAATGTAAACGTCGAAGTAGGTACGTCATAGATTCCATCCCAAATGATTAAATCCTTTGAGTACCTAGCAAACCCAAAAATCGAGACTTTGTATACTCCCCTACTAGCCTCTCCGCCAATTTCTCCGTGTCAACACCGATTTAAATTTTCCGCTTTTCACCGAAGTTAACTTTCCGCTTTTTGGCGCTGTCTTTTACTCGAAGCCAACGGCTCCGATCTTCATACGGTCCTTCATACGGTACGAATCCGCC
>Ga0067045_1029807_pt1 | contig 18291 bp, 13 predicted proteins | sample TerdegcTABiofilm_FD_59184 | JGI IMG/M metagenome (GOLD analysis project Ga0067045, IMG submission 59184) | Combined Assembly of (Gp0054472, Gp0054536) Wastewater bioreactor microbial communities from Singapore -Terephthalate degrading... | reverse complement strand
ATTTACTTAAAGAAGCAATCGTGACACATATACGGTATGGCAGGCGAACACCACTGGTCCTGGCCTATACTGATGAAATCAGTTATTTTTTTAACAGAAAAAATGTTGCTGCACCTGTTGAATTGAATACATTGCAGGAAAAAGTGCAGCATGCGGTTGCACAATGCAATAAATGCAAAACTACTGAAAAAAATATAATCCATGGTGGTGATGCTTCATCAGGAATCATGATAATATTAAACCCGCCATCGATGCTTTCATCTGTTGAAAAGAAGGTGTTGAAGCCTGATGTTGATACGATGCTTGATAAGATGATGAAAGCTATTGGTGTCCATGTTAAAGCCTGCTATGTTACACACATGATTAAATGTGAAAGCCAGCGTGAACTACCCGGTACCATGTTTTCACATTGCCAGAATCTTCTGGCAAAGGAAATAGAACTTGTAAAACCACAGATAATTATTGTTATGGGTGAAATGCGTCCCTTACAGAAGATTGTTAAAAACAGTAGCGGTATCCAGTGGTTTAACATTGAGCACCCTATAACTCTTTTAAAAAACCCTGAATTAAAAAAACCAGCCTGGAATACATTGAAGCTTGTTAAAACTGTGCTGGATGGAAAATAGATATGTTTGTAGATGTTGCTGTAGGATTCCCCATAGATGGATTGTTTACATACAGCACTGATGATACTAGCATAACAAAAGGGATGCGGGTTGTTGTCAATTTCAACAACCGTAAAACAACTGGTTATGTTGTTCATGTCCATGACGACCCCCCAAATTTTGACGTGAAGCCTGTCATAAAGGTACTTGATACACAGCCTATCTTTGATGATCGTTTGCTTACGCTGGCCCAGTTTATTTCAAGCCATTATGTATGCTATTTTGGTGAGGCACTGGGTACTGCGTTACCTTCGGGAAAATCGTATAACATACGCACAAAGCCATTTACTTTTGGCGATAGCTCTAAAGAGGTAATCCTCACTGAAGAGCAGGAACAAATATATAGGGCTATTATGAACCAGCCACAGAAGGTGCATTGCATTTATGGTATAACCGGCAGCGGGAAGACCGAGGTGTACATTGCTCTGGCAAAGAAGATGATACAGCAGGGAAAAGCTGTTTTGTATTTGGTGCCTGAGATTTCTATTTCCTCACAGATGTTTGAGCGCCTTAAAGCTGTGTTTGGTCAGACATTGGTGATGTACCATAGCGGAATGAATCCAAACCAGCGGCTTGTAAGCTGGAAGCGCTTTTATACTGGCCAGGCAATGATTGCTGTTGGTACACGCTCTGCAATCTTTATGCAGGCCCCTAATTTAGGCCTTATTATTATAGATGAGGAGCATGATAGTTCATATAAAGAAAACAGCACGCCGCGCTACCATGCACGCACGGTTGCCTGGTACAGGCACCGGCAGGAAGGTGCAATGCTGGTATTGGGTTCAGCAACACCATCACTTGAAACACTGTATGCAATACAGCGTACCAGTATTGTGCAGCACCAGTTGAACAAACGTTTTGGAACTGCAAAGCTTCCTGAACTGGAGATAGTAACTGTAAAGGCATCAAATGCACGCACTATATTTTCAAATACATTGCTGTTTTCAATTAAAAAGGCAATTGAGGCTAGAGAGCAGGTCATACTGCTTTTAAACAGACGAGGTTTTGCTCCGGTGATGTTGTGTCAGGATTGTGGTACAGCTGTGCAGTGCCCTCATTGCAGTATTAGTCTTACACATCATAAACAAAAATTGCTATGCCACTACTGCCACTATGAAACTGTTGTGCCAGAACACTGTAGTAACTGCGGTTCAAAACATCTGGTTATGGTGGGCAGTGGTACACAGCGTGTTGAGGAAGTTTTGCAAAAAATGTTTCCTGCAGCAACGGTAGTGCGGCTTGACCAGGATTCAGCACGCAGAAAAAATTTCCTTCCTGCTGTTGTCAATGATATGATGAATGGCAACATTGACATTCTTTTAGGAACACAGATGGTGGCAAAGGGATTTGATTTTCCCAATGTATCGCTGGTTGGTGTTATGTTAGCTGATATTGGGCTTTTACTTCCTGATTTCAGGGCAGTAGAGCGCACCTTTGCATTGTTAGTACAGGTAGCAGGCAGATCAGGGCGAGGTGAGGTTGGTGGGAAGGTGATTGTGCAAACAATCAATCCGGATAATCCCATATTTCATTTTTTAAAAAATCACGATTATATGGGCTTCTGCCAGAAAGAGCTATCAATACGAAAAGCATTGAACTATCCACCCTATGTTCGCCTGGCGCGTCTTGTGGTCAGAGGTGCAAAGGAGGACATTGTGGCAACCGTTGCCGGTCAGTGCAGGGATATATTACAGGAACTATCGCCACAATTTCCTGACATAACAATACTTGGGCCCTCCCAGGCACCATTGCATAAAATAGCATCACAGTACCGGTATCATATTGTGTTAAAATCAAACAATGTTGAAAAGCTAAGTGGCATACTGGCGCAGTGTAAAAAGAAGGTCAACCTGCAGGGAACATATTTAGAGATAGATATTGACCCATTGGATCTTTTGTGAAAAGCAGTGGTGTTACAACATTACACCGTCTTCTGTGGTGCAATCAGATTATGATAATTTTTCTTCCAGTACAATTTTCTTTCCTGCAATAGTCAGATAAAAAATATCATCAGTTTCTTCAAGGCGGTCAAGAATAGTAAATGATGCGGAGCGTTTGAATTTTGCAAGCATGGTGTTATTGCGTACATAGCAATACAGCTCTTTTCCCTTGCGAACATGAAGGGTAGAAACATCAAGCTCCTCTTCCTGTCCTGTGCTTAACGTCAGAATTACCGTTTCAAAATCAGCAAAGCCTTTGAAACGAACGCCTGTTACAAATATTGGGGCATCCTCAACCACAATGGGGTATGTGAATTGTGCATAATGAATCACATATGTCCCATCTTTTGTTATGTTGATTGATTTATTAAAAAAATCTATAATGCGTTGATTGGTGAAAGGTTGCCCATTGTGAAACCAGTTGCCTTCAGCATCAAGCCTGATTTCGTCAATCTTTTCACCCTGCGCTAAAAGCTTTTTAATTTCATCAGGAATTTCAGGGAATTGCATGGATGCTCTTCCTTGGATTTAAATTTGAAAATATTACATTATAATTCTTGTGAAAACTTAATGTAACAAAAGTCAAGGAAAAAGTTTATAATACGGCCGCTTTCAGGGAATGATTCAAGTTGTTGTATATGGTGTAACATGGATTGAATGAATTTGTGGGCATAAAATATAGAATCACGAGTTATGTAGTTATAAATATTATTTAAATCATCTTTTGCAGGTTTGGATATCTTTACCGTGTGTGGATTTCTTTTGTAGTTTTTTTTTCGTATGCTTCCATTGGGTGAACGTTGCTGGATGAAAATCCAGCAAAAAAGGAAAAAAATTATTTCAGAGAAAGTTCCTTTTCATATGCTTCCATTGGGTGAACGTTGCTGGATGAAAATCCAGCAAAAAAAGAAAAAAATTATTTCAGAGAAAGTTCCTTTTCATACGCTTCCATTGCTACTTTACGATTTAGACGTATTTCTTCATTGGTTGGATCAAGCTCTGAAGCTTTAGTTAAGAACTGCAGCGATTTTTTGTATTCGCGTTTAGCGTAGTAGCAACGTCCAATATTATGATATGCCTGTGCAGTGATGCTATCCTCACTGGAAGATTCAAGTACCTGATAAAAAATCTCCAGTGCCTTGTCATATTTATGCTGGTTGTATGCAATAGTGCCCATTGCCAGAAGCGCTTCGGGTTCATTGGGTGAAATAAGCAATGCCTTCTGAAGAGACTGTACAGCCTGTGCCTGCTGTTTTTCATCCTTTGAACCAGATAGTATAATGCCAATATTTACATAAGCTTTTTTTGCATATTCATTGTTGCCATTTATTGCAATTACTCTGTTGAATGCCTCCAGTGCATAATCATTTCTTCCTTTATTGAAATAGAGCATACCAAGTGTAAACTGGGCTTCCTGCAAATTGGGCCACAGCCGCACCACTTTTATGTATTCATCCAGCGCTAAGTCCAGATACCCTTTTTCATAATACAGGTCAGCAATGGCAAGCCGTGGTTTGGGATTGTCGGGATTATACTGTGCAGCGTCGTTAAATGCTGCAACGGCAAGCTCAGGTTTTCCGGCATGTTTGTAGGCAATCCCTAAGTTATACAGGGTGGAGCTGTCCTTAGGATCTATTGCAAGTGCCTTTTTATAAAAGCTAACTGCTTCTTCATACCGGTGCTGATCATCACGGATATTGCCCATATTGGCATAAGCCACACGGGCATTTTCCGAAACAGGCTCATACACGGTAATCTGCTTGTAATATTCAAACGCAGTATCTAAATCACCTTTGCGGTAATATAATTCTGCTAATCGTGCAATGATGGCAACATTCCTGTTTTGCACTGGCTGCAGGCGTTCAAGTACCGCAATACTTTCATCATAGCGTTCAAGTGATGCATAAGCCTCTGAAAGCCCTTCTAAAAGTTTTTCTTCATTTGCACCAGATGATTCAGCTGCCTTGAATTCAGCCAGCGCCTTTTCATACTGCTGGCGCTGCATATACACTATACCTAAATTATAGTGATTAACTGGCTCATTGGGGTCAAGCTGTATGGCCATGGTCAGGTATTTTTCAGCCATTGCATAGTCACGCCTGCCTGTATAAAATGCACCTAAACGGCCATAAGCTAATTTTGCAATAGTTCCTGATGCATCAGCTGTTGCAGCCTTTTTAAAGTATTCCACTGCTGATAATTCGTCACCTGTTTTCAGGAATGTTAGTGCTGTATTGTAGAGGGCTTGTGGGTTGTTGGGTGCAATGTCCAGTGCTTTTGTGTAGCTTTTAATGGCATCGGGAAACCTGCCCATATCAAAGAGTATATTTCCTTTAAGTATCAGTAAATCAGGATTGTTTTCATCAATGTCAATGGCTTTTTCCGTGGTAGCCAGTGCATTGGGATAGTCTTTTTTGTGTCTGTAGGCAAGTGCTAAATTTTTTAAAATAGTGCTGTCTTTGGGTTTATATTTTAATGCTCGCAGGAATGTTTCAATGGCTTTAGTATAGTCGCCTCTGTCATCGTAGATCATGCCAATATAGGTAAGGGCAATAGCCTTATCGCTGTCAGGTGCATCGGATTCAACCACCTCATTAAATTCATCAATGGCACTGGTATAATTCTTTTTAAAATAATATGTTTTACCACGCAATATGCGAGGGTTTTGCGATAGATCCTCCGGGATAAGCTTCTGGTCACTTAAGCCTGGTAGCAGTGTATTGTCCTGTGCAATGGTTTGCTTTTGATCCAGGAATGATGAAGGTTTTTTTATGACAGTTACTATCGCCACAATAAGTACAACAAAAAGAATAAGGAACAATGCTGCAATTAAGGGATGATATTTTTTTGGTATTGAAATGGTAAAACCTTTTTTTATGGATTTTTCATTTTCTATTGAAAAGATACGCATGCCTTCCGGCTGATTTTCTTCAGGAATGATTGTGAACCTGTGTTTTTTTATAGGAGGCATGTTTCACCTCGTTTGGAGTTCATGTACCCGTATTGCATCAAGGATTCCGTTTATAAACTGGCCAGAGTTTTCACTTCCATAAATTTTTCCCAGTTCAATCCCTTCATCAATAGTGACTGCATGGGGTATAGAATCTAAATATAACAGGGCGTAAATAGAAATTCTCAGTATAGACTTGTCAACAGGGTTGATGCGTTCAAATTTCCAATTTTTTGAGTATCGCTTTATCAGGTCATCAATAAAATCTAAATGATCTATAGTGCCTTCAATTAATGTAATGGCAAAATCCCTGATATCCTCCGGAATTTCTTTATCTACCCATTGCAGGGAAATGAGCTCCCGTACTGGTGTACGAACCGTTTCGTACATGTACAAGGCCTGCATGGCATATTCACGGGCTTTTCTTCTGTGACCCATCAGCTTATCTTTTTATACAGTTGTGCCATCTCAATAGCTGCCATTGCAGCGTCAAAGCCTTTATTGCCTGATTTGGTTCCTGCACGCTCAACAGCCTGTTCAATGGTATCGGTCGTAAGAACTCCATAGATAACCGGCACCTGCGATTGCAGCGATACAAGCGCAACACCCTTTGAAACTTCTGCTGCAACATAGTCAAAATGTGGAGTAGCACCCCGTATAACTGCGCCCAGGCAAATCACAGCATCATAACCACCTTTGGTGGCTACTTTCATTGCCACAGGAGGAATTTCAAACGCACCGGGTACCCATATAACCGTTATGTTTTTTTCATCAGCATTGTGCCGTTGCAGGCAATCTAAAGCGCCAGATAAAAGTTTATTGGTAATAAATTCATTAAAACGTGAAACTATTATTGCAACCTTTAAACCCGATGCATCTAATTTCCCTTCAATTGTGTTCATAGTTAACCTGCTTATATAATAAATTTTAATTTGGTCTAAAGCTTATAATAATAAATCTAATGCATGACAAAGTTTGTTTCAATATATTCTATTCCGTCAAGTTATTTTTTAAAAACCTGCAGCGGTCATGATCATAACGACCTGACTCACATTATCATCCTGTGACAGATTTTTGCTTATACCATGTGTCAGCCATATAGGAAGTCCCCCGGGTCCCAGTATTCTGAAGCCATAGCCGCTGCCTGCAATGTGTTGTGATGCAGGGTTTATAATATAAGCATAATCAGCATAAAGATTCATCCGTAACCGTGTTGCCACATTAAATCCATACTGCACGTTACACAGGGCAAAAGACTCTACTCTGAACTGATCCACCGTGGTGCCATGTACTACATCCAATTTGGCATTGTCAATGGTTCCGCCAAAGCGTGGCTGAGATAAAAAGTCATTATCAATGCCACCTTTAATGCGTATGCGTACAATGAGGTTCTGGCTGTTACCAAAGACTTTGCCACAGGTTAATGTTGATGAATAAATAACAAAGGTTTTAGCTTCTTTCCCCATCTGAAGCTTGCCGGGTTCACCCCACGTGTCCCACTGGCTGCGGATTCCATATCCAATCCAGTTCTGAAATGCAATGCCATTAAATAATTGGTCAATCCCCTGTTCGGTATAGTGCTCAATATTCCAATCAATGCGCGGAAAAAGATTATAGTGGTTTTTTGGCATAATAAAATCAGGGGGTGTATCTCGCTTTATAAAGAAGTATTGCCGGGAATCAATTGTTAAGCCCAGGATGTTATATAATGGCAAAGAAATTTTTAAGGTAACTATCTCTGATGTGTAGTTTGTATAAAACAGGAGGTCTTCATTAAAGCGCTCGCCAAAGAAACCAAAGTTTGTACCACTGGCATATAAAAATGATCCAATTAATGTTTCCTGTAATGAAACATTATCCCATATAAATTTTTTCTGGGTAAATTTTGCAGTAGCTTTGAACCCAACCCAGGTAAAAGCAAAATCCGTATTTGAGTTAAAAATATTGTTTTTGTTATAAAGGATAGCAGGGGCAAAAATACTATTTTTAGATTCCAGTGGTATTTCACCCAGCAATACTATAATGGTTGAGATATCTTCATGGGTAGCATCCTTCAATTTATCAAAATCAGCCTGCTGGTATGTTTGTATTTGTTTTTTTTCTGCTTTATCCTGTTCGGTCTCTTTTTTTTCTTTGTATAATGTTTGTTTGTCAATTGTCTCAATTGTTTTCTTTATAGTTTTGCTAATAGAAGATTTTTTTTCTTGAGGTTTGTCCTGTGCAAATAGTACCATTGAAATGGAAATGACCGCAGCTAACAGAATGTATCGTATTAATTTTTCCACCATGAATTCCTGAAAGTTGTAATTTTGTAAGTTATTTACAATACCTGTTTACGATATACCTGCCATCACTGGTGACAGGATTGTACCTTTCATTATCTAAGACAATTGTATAAACAATACATGCTGCATTGTATTCATATATTGTATTGTGATAATATGGATCTGAGGCGATCCGCAATAACTTTCATGACATTTATAGCTATCACAGGATTTGATTTCACCGTTAATAAAAAATCATTGCGCTTTAATGAAAGTAAAAGGGATTGCCTGGTAGTTTTCACGGTAGCACTGCGGGGCTCTTTATCTATAATGGATAACTCACCAATACAATCGCCAATTCCCAGACGCACTATCTCTTTTCCTTTTTTGCTGACACTGACTTCCCCCTCCATAATTATAAAAAGCTCATCACCAGTTTGGCCTTCTTTGATGAATTCAGTATTTTCAGGAAGCTTTTGTATACGTGCAATCTGTATCAGATGAACAAGCTGGTCAACAGGTGTATCTTTGAACAGTGCATTCTGTTTCAGGAAGGTAAGTATCTGTATTGTCTGTGTCACCGGATCCTCCTTGGCGCTTTGAGTATTATCAATCAATGAAATACAATAGTCAAGCTGTTTTGCCAGCGCAGGTATACTTGAACGCAGGTATTTACAATTTTTAATAAAAAGAGGTAGAGGTGCAGGTGCAACGTCCTTTGCAGAATAGGTTTCAAGTAATGCTAACTTTTTGCCTTTTTGCGTCAGAGTCAAAAATTCAATGATGTAATTTTCAATTTCTATATCTTTAAAAAGCAGATTTGATTCGTATGCAATATCAACATGTATTCCGGTAGATAGCGCCAGAGCTTTTATAAGTAAATTTTTTTCATACAGTATTGCATCAGTAAATATAAACATAAGAAAGTCTTTTGCTATTTTATTTAATTGCAGTGGTGTAATAGTGGCACGGCACTGATATAGCTGGTGAATACGTGCAATTGAAGCATTAATAAAAAGTGGCAGGTTTTCCTCTGGCACTATATTCAAAGCAATAAATACATTCAGATAGTTTGCTTTTTTGTGGTAGGACCGTTTCTGAATAATTCGATTTTCCAGAATAGAATAGTTGCTTTCAGTGCTTAATAGTGAGGAAAGCATTTCTACAGGAAGATCAAAGCGGAAATCAAACAGCATAAACCGTATTTCAGGATTTACCTGTGCATTAGTCAGGAAACGTTGCAGGTCATGAAGTGGTGCATGTTTAAAGCGATAGAGTATTCGTATAGCCTGTGACTGAGAAAGCATATCAGCATGAAGAATAATAAATTGAAATAGGAAAAGATTGCCACTAAAAAGTGCCAAACGATATAATATATTGATATATAATTCCGGTTTACTAACAGAACAGAGCATGAGAAACTCCGTGTCAGCTCTTTCTTTTCCCTGCATAATGTTTTGTTCAAGTTCATGGAATGTGTTGATGATGGATTCTTCACTGTATGCATTGTCATTTATCAGCAAAGATTGAATCAAAGGTTCAATTGCAAGTAGTGGGGTAGATTGTAGCAAAATTTCCTTACGGGTAACTATCGCACATTGTGATAGAAAACGATAGGCATATACTCGTACCAGCGGGTTTTCATCATTTACTGCTTTTTTACATATTTCAACAGCACGTTCTTCTGGTGCTTCATATATAATTGAAAGCAGGTGTATTTTGGTGTTTTCGGATAGCACATCATAATACTGGATTATCATAGGAAACAGTTCTGCTGACATACCCTGCTGTAGCAGCGTATCAATAAATTCAGATTTATTTTCTATGTTTGGGTTTTTGATAATCTCAATGATATCACTGCCAGATATTTGTAGTGTGTTTGGTAGCTGTGGCTGTAATTTGAAATAGATTGCTTTTTTATACAGGGCATTCTGTTTTATGGTTATGGTTACAAATAATAATCCAATTGCAAACGCTATGATGAAAACCGTATGTAATGGAAGTGTTGCATATAGTGAAAGTAATAGCCCGCCTGCTATCATGCCCAGTGGGCTTACGATGCTGTTGATGATGGACCGCGCCTGGTTTACTCTGTCAGCAGGATAGATAGACAACATTATATTGCTGACAGGCTGACGAATAAAGAAGCTCATATTTTTCCGGAAAAAACGCAATGCTACAGCAGCAAGCAATGTGGGTGATAACACTGCATACATGATAATTAAGCAGTATGATGAGGGATAGAGCAGGTTGGCAGTTGGAATACTTAATTTTTTAATGATGCGTGATGTAACAAAAAGTTGCATGGCTACTGTTATGAAATCGGTTATAAATGTATACCTGCTTATAAAGACAGCCAGTGTTTCCTGTGAAGGAAAAAGATGTGTGGCGATGCGTGCGAAAAAATACTCCGTGTGTTGATTGGCAATTGCCATAACAAAAACTGCAATAGCGCTTACAATAAACATGCGGCTTGAAAACAGAGTAGATAGTTTGTCCAAAAATTTGTGTTCCGAATGGCTACGTGTGCTCGCATTGATTTTTGCAGTTGCAAAAAATGGGATAAGTATCAGAATACCGGCTGCAAGCCAGATATACGCTGCATAGTGAATAAAGAGTGTACTGTACAGGGAAATTATAATGGTAATAATTATTCCGCCTAATTTGGATCCAGCCATTAAAAACGGGAATATCCGTTTGGAACTTTGCAGGGTAAGGAACTGAAATGAAAAATTAATGAAATGAGCATCTAAATAAAATGTTGCAATATAATTGCCAATAAAAAGATAAAGAGGGTCATGTGGTGCCCAGCCTGAAGGAAGTAGTGTGCTGCCAGGTATACAGCAGAATAACACAATGAGCAGAATATATGCCCGCTTTAAAGAAAATAATTCAAGGAAATAGGTGTAGATAAATCCAGAAAGGAATAATACAATGCCATTAATTGCAAAAAATTTGGATAGCCCGGCTGCCCCGTATGTTTGTAAAAACAGTGATTCGGTATATACCTGACCAGTTGCGAAGAATATTCCTGAGAACAGATACAGAAAGAAAAGCGGGATGGTGAATAATACTTCCTCACTGCGCAGTGAAAATATTTTCCATCCCGCTTCTTTTATATTCATAATAAAGATGAAGTCCCATAGCTCCTTTGCTTGTATTATCGGAACTATCGGACATAAAAATTACTTGCTCATTGCTGCCTGTACAAATTCTAAGGTTTTGCGGACATTTTCATCAAAGAAACACTTCAATTCTTTTTTCATATCGCCTTCTTTTAGCTCTTTTCGAATCCTTTCCGCAGTCTCTTTTCGTATACATAGTTTCAGAGGAGTAAAGGCATTGCCCGGATTATTCTTCCAGAGATTTATAAGTTCTTTTGCCCTGCTTATCAGCTTATCCTCATCAACAAGTTCATCAATGAGGCCTAATTGCAACGCCTGTTCGGGGCCAAACATATTGCCAAAATACATGATGTCTCTGAACTTTTTGTCACTATCAAGGCCAAATCGAACCACATTCCATTGCGCAATAGAAAGAGGTAGACCAATTTTAATTTCGCTCATACCCATCTTGATTTTTGGATGGTTTTTCATGATTCGGTAATCACAGGCCATTGCAAAAATCATACCGCCGGCAACGGTATGACCATTTAATGCTGCAATGACTGGCTTTTCAAACATAAACAGTTCCAGTAAAATTTCTTCTTCAACTTCAAAAAATTTAACTACTTCATCCACATCCTTAAAACTCAAAAACATAGGCAGGCTGAATCCGGATGAAAACGTTTTGCCTTCCCCGGTTAAAATAACACCTTTAATTGAAGTATCAGCTGCTGCTTCTTTAAGATAATTGCGAAGGTCATTCAGCACCGTGTCGGTGAGTGCATTCATTTTGCCATCATTCAAGGTCAGAATGCAAACATTATCTTCTACTTTTTTTTGCAACATACCATGCCCCCATTATGTGTAATAAAAATTTAACTATATATGTACACAATATTGTACAGGCGTAAAAGTTGTAAAGAAGAAATTTTTGGAAAAATACTCTTGACCTTTTTATGCAGCCTACATGTGTTAATTTTGTTGCTACTTATGGTATTATTTGAGAGAAATGGTTGCTTTTATTGATAAAATAATCTTCTAAAATAATGTATTTTGTATTTTTTAACCATTGTTTTATTGGGTTGACTATTACCACATAAGGTATAAACTCATTGATTCTGGGATGTTTTATTTTGCTGCATGGTTTGTAAGTAATGTTTTTGTCTATTACTGTGGATTTTTAAACAAAATGAAAATATTTACACATCTTACCTTTAACCCATATCCTTGCGAAGGAGAGGGGCTGGGGGTAAGGTTAAAGATTTAAATCTATTTTCACAGGAGAAATACATGAACGATATAACCTGGATACCCTTTGATATTGCCACACAATATATGATTGATGTATTTTCCAGCATTGGTGTACCAGAAGAAGATGCTGCAATCTGTGCAGATGTGCTTATTACGGCCGATAAGTTTGGCATTGATTCGCATGGTGTTAACCGTATGAAGCCAATATATTATGATCGCATTAAGATAGGCATTCAGAAGCCAGTTACTCACTTTGAAATCATAAAGGAAGGGCCCACGACGGCAGTCGTTGATGGACATGATGGCATGGGACAGGTTATAGCCTACCGATCAATGCAGATGGCTATCGCCAAGGCTAAAAAGTATGGCCTGGGGATGGTGGCTGTGCGCAATTCCACTCATTATGGCATTGCAGGCTACTATGCAAAGATGGCTACTGACAACAATATGATAGGGATAACCGGTACTAATGCACGGCCTTCGGTTGCGCCAACCTTTGGTGTGGAAAATATGCTGGGTACCAATCCTTTGACCTTTGGCATACCCACTGACGAGGAATTTCCGTTTTTGCTTGATTGTGCTACCAGTTTAAGTCAGCGGGGCAAGGTCGAAGTATATGCACGGCTTAATAAGCCGCTTCCACCCGGTTGGGTTATTGACCATGAGGGGAATACCTGTACTGACCCGCAAGAGGTGCTGGATGGACTTATCAAAGGAACTATGGCTCTGACCCCACTTGGAGGCATTGGTGAGGAGGGTGCAGGGTATAAAGGATATGGCTACTGTACAGTGGTTGAAATATTATCGGCCGCATTGCAGGCAGGCAGCTATTTAAAGATGCTTTCTGGATTTGATGCCAAAGGGAATAAAGTGCCGTATCATCTGGGGCATTTTTTCATAGCCATTGATATTGAAGCTTTTACGGATATCAATTCGTTTAAAGAAATCACGGGGGATATATTGCGCCAGCTACGTAATTCTCGCAAGATGCCAGGTCAGGCAAGAATTTACACTGCCGGTGAAAAGGAATATCTTGTATATTTGGAGCGCAAAGATAAAGGTGTGCCGGTAAACAGGGAAGTAATGAAAGAGCTTATTACAATGCGCGATGAGCAGGGTATTACGGGATATGAAATGCTGAAGTTGGTATGATTCCTGTACAGACAGTAAGTGGAATATTGTTTGTGAATACAATTATGGAGTAATGTGCACGTAAATATAATATTTTGAAGAAAAATACTTCATTGAAAAAAATAAAAATTTTTTTAAATTTTTTTATCTCAAAGCGTTTTATATATAAAAGTGTAGTGGAACGTTCAATATATGATTGACTTTTGAATATGAACGTGTTACAATTTTTATGGAAGGAGATTGAAAATGGGAATGCATCTTTCGGCTGACGTTTACGATATTTTTGAGGATGTTTTTAAGGGCAAAGAAAAGGCAAAAAAAGTAATGAGTGCACTGGAAGAGGTGATAGTGACTACAGTACATGACAGCTGGTATAAAACAAAAGAAGAGCTTAAAATGGAGGTGTTCAGTCACTATGCCACCAGGCAGGATCTGGAAGAGCTTCGCAAAGAGCTGTCAGGGAAATTTGATATATTATATGAAAAGACCGAAAAAGACAAAGCTGAACTTTTAGGCATTATCAATCAGAATAAAGAAGAGCTTTTGGGGATAATGAAGCAGGACAAAGCTGAGCTTTTGGGGATAATGAAGCAGGATAAAGCCGAGCTTACAGGGAAAATTGATGCACTATATCAAAAGACAGAGAAAGACAAAGCTGAACTGATAGGTATGATGAAACAGGATAAAACAGAGCTTACAGGGAAAATTGATGCATTATATCAAAAGACAGAAAAAGACAAAGCTGAGCTTACATTAAGGATTGAAAGGCTTGATAAAAAGTTCAGTATATATTTTGCGGTGTTATTATTTGCCATTATATTCCTGAATCAGAATGCATTAGAATTCATTGCTAAAATGATAGGAATAATACGATGAAAATAACCTGTAATTTTTAATATATAAACGCAAATATACACAAGGAATACTCAATGAATAATGAAAATGATTTCCCTCAGGAAATAACTTTTAAAGTTATATGCAAAAATTTTCCGTACATACGGGATGTCCTTTTCAACACCTGTGGAGAACATGCTCAAGCCATAACTATAACCGAAAAAGAAAGCAGGCGTAATACGTTTATTTCATATACAATCACGGCAACATTCAGCACGCCTGAACATATAGACAGATTGTGCAATGCTATTTCACACATTGAAGGGTTTATCACGATGTTTTAAACATTTTTCCCGGCGATAGCTCCGGTGCTCCATGCAAACTGAAGATTATATCCACCGCTGTCACCATCCACATCTAATAGTTCTCCAGTAATGAAAAGTCCTTTGTGCAATGTTGATTCCATCTTTGCAGGATTAACCTCATTTACATCAATCCCACCTGCTGCTACCACTGCCTCAGTAAAAGGGCGTGGCTTACCTGGATACAATGTTGCACGGGTAAATGCCTGAATGATTGTATCAATGTCATTAAATGATTCAATTGCAGGCCATTCATACGGAATACCTGCCATTGATAAAAACACACGGGGCATTTTGTTGTTCATAATGCCATAGAGTGCAAATTCTAAGGATTTTTTGGGCTGCGAAATAAGTTGCGCAAACAGTGAACGTAAGGTGTGCATATCATAGTGTGGAAAAATATTGCAGCTGATGTGTACATCTTTATTGAGTAATACTGCTTCATTTACTGCGCGGGAAATACTCAAGGCAGCCGGCCCTGAGATACCATAGGCGGTGAACAGTACCTCATCGGTTATCTGCTGTACAGTAGTGTTGCCAATAACCACACTCAATGTGCAATCCCAGCGTATTCCCTGTAGTGTGTGAAGCTGCTTGTTGACAATGTTTAAAGGCAGTATTGCCGGAAATGGTTCAATGATAGTATGCCCTAATGACTGAGCAAGTTCATAGCCATCTTTTGAAGCACCCAGTGACCCGTAGGCGCAACTGCCACAGGCAAGTATAACTTTATGGAAGAAATGTTCTTCTTTACCTGCAGTAATTACTTTAAAACCGTGATGAACAGGTTGTATGGATTCAATCTTTCGTGAAAGATGTATCTGGACATTATTGTGCGATAGTTCATATTCAAAAACTTTTACCACAGTAGAAGCCTGCAGTGATGAAGGATACACCTTACCATTTTCCAGCGTGGTTGTCACGATGCCAATTGAATGGAAAAAGTTTAGTGTGTCCTGCAGTGAAAAATGTTGCAAAACATCGGTGACAAAATGTATATCACCGGAGTGATAATGCTCTGGCCCCATATTCATATTGGTCAGATTACACCTGCCATTACCTGTTGCTGCTACCTTGCGGCCAATCTTATTCTGTTTTTCAAATATATGGACTTCGGTATGCTTATTGTGTGAAGCAAAATACGCTGCAATAAGACCTGAAGCGCCTGCGCCAATGATGCCTATTTTTTGTTTCATGCACGTTCTATTTGGTGGCTCTACAGTTTAAAGTCAATCATATCAATAATATGTGCAAATATAGCTATACGTAGCTATACGTACCATGAGTAAGCCAGGCAAAAGTTTTTTCATAAGTAACTATCTCCACTGTATAAGTGCTACAGTTGGTATGGTGGATATACTGGCATTAAAAAATCAATGTTTTTTCTACTACAATTACACCACCATTCCTGCATCAAGCACTCCGGTTGCTTTGCCTTTATCCACTACTTTTTTGCCGTTTATGAACACATAATCAATGCCAGATGGCCGTTTATTGGTTTCGGTCAATGTGTTGTTATCTTTTACGTTTTTCCAGTCAACGATGGTAATATCAGCCATATAACCTTCTTTCAGGTAACCGCGTTTTTTCAGCATAAAACGGTCAGCAATAGCACCGGTCATTTTTCGTATTAATTCCTGGGGCGATAGTAACTGGTAATCGCGGGCTATTTCAAAGAAACGAGGATAGTTGCCAAACGCAGCCGGATTCTGAGCACCCTGTGAATACGGTGTGGCGTCGGTCATAAACAGTGATGCGCGATGCTTCATGAGATCCAGTATGTTTTGAAAACTTGAATAGCGGTGATTGAGTACACGTGCACGACCGTTGGATTTTTTTGCAAAATCAATGAAATTTTCATACTGGCTCATGCCACGTTCTTTTGCAATGTCTTTTAAGAATTTGCCATTGTATTTCGCAAGCTCAGGATTGTTGGCATTGATAATCTGAATATCGTTATAGCCAAAACCAAGCAATGCAACAATCAATTCTAACTGAGCGCGAAGTTTAAGAAGAGCTACTTTATCTTCATATATCTGTGGCGTCTTTGCTAAAAATGAACTTGGAAAAAATACATTGATGACCGATGTGCCACAATGGTATGCATACGTATCAAACATGACATCCATTCCTGAGTCTATTGCTTTGTCGATAATGGCAAGTGCATCCGGGCAGTTTTTCCATGTCTTGGAGCCTACAAAAATGAGGTGCGACAGCTGCAGTCGAACATCTGTTTGCTTTGCAATGTCAAGCATCTCATTGATTGCAATGATGTTATGTGGTGTACCAAAAGGCTTTAGCGGATACGTTGCCGAAAGGGCTGAATATGCTTTCATATGACAGGTGACAATTTTATTTTTATTCTTTACCAGTTTGCAGATTTCAGCTATTTCATCGTTGGTTGCAAAGATGCCTGGCTCATACTGCAAGCCAAACGAAACGCCATATGCACCCTCATCCATTGCCTGTTCTAATAGATACAGCATCGTTTTCATCTCGTCTTTTGATAAAGGCTTTGATTCATAGCCTCGCAATGACATCCGCGTTGTTCCGTGTCCTGCCAAATTCACCATGTTCATGGGAATGCCATGATTTCGACAATAGTCAAAGTACTTTCGCATTGAGGTAAGCGATACGGCAACCTGTTTTACAAAATTGTCATTTTGCGTTGAGCTATCACCGCTAAAAAAGCCTTTGCCAACATTTTTAATCATGGTAAGATATGTGCTTTTTGGTTTAAAGCCTGCTACGCCATACCCGCAATTGCCGGTAACTGTTGTGGTGATGCCCTGTTCCATAAATGGATTTTTTAGCTCAGGATGACCATCCAGCGGTAAAACCCAGTCTAAGTGTGAATGGGCATCGATAAAACCGGGAGCAATTATTTTGTCGGTACAATCAATAGTGGTGCCTGTAAATTGTATCTTCTGGGGGGTGATGATTTCTATGGTAGTGCCGTTTATCATGACATCACCGGTATATGGTGGTTTGCCGCTGCCATCGATGATAATGCCGTTTTTAAGCAATATGCGTGATGGTGAGTAGGCAACGTTTTTGGTAGGCCTTTTTTGCGGTGTATATGATATCCAGTTGAGATTCTTTGAAGGTTGTTTCGGTGTTTCTTCAGAGCAGTGAAGCAATGAAAGTGCTGAAAGAGATATGAGTAATGATGAGGTTGTTATAAGAAACTCTTTTCGTGTCTGTTCGTTATCAAATATAGATTCATTAAATTTCATGGCAACCTCCCTGGTAAGATAAAATGTCAAATTTAGATTAAAGTAAGAACTTTCACAGGTTATTTCAAGAAGATAATTTAAAATAGTATGTATTTTTTAACATTAATGGATGAAGGATGGAGTGTACACTCCAGATGCAGAGAGTGGAGGGAATGTACACTATTACATATTTGTTCATAACCATACTACATAAAAAATTTTTTATAAACTACAGAAAATTTGGTTGACCGTTCAATAGGTATGTAATACAGTAATAATGTAATACATAATAAATATGCATTAATATATTTATGCATATACAAATTATTATTTATATTGATGGAGGATTCAATGGCAAAGGGTGACAGAATTGCAATAATTGATGGATGCCGTACGCCCTTTTTACGCTCCGGTACAGATTACCGGGAAATGATGGCGTATGAAATCTGTCGTCATGCGGTTAAGGGGTTAATAGCTAAAACAGGTATTCCCAATGACCTGGTGGACCATGTCATTATGGGTGGTGTTGCAAATGATATTGCTACCACAAATGTTGCACGTGAGATTATGCTGGC
>Ga0067045_1029808_pt1 | contig 18292 bp, 18 predicted proteins | sample TerdegcTABiofilm_FD_59184 | JGI IMG/M metagenome (GOLD analysis project Ga0067045, IMG submission 59184) | Combined Assembly of (Gp0054472, Gp0054536) Wastewater bioreactor microbial communities from Singapore -Terephthalate degrading... | reverse complement strand
TTCACCGCATCCCGCTCACCGATCGTCAGCATGGAGAATCCTTTCGTGTGGAGAAATGTCACACGAACGATTCTCTCACAAAGCTCCTTATCGCGCCAGCCTATCTTACCCAGAGTGCGCGCTGGCCCTGATCAGTTTGGTTTGCCAGGTGGCGTAATCCCATTGGAGCTGGACCGCATCCCGTTCGTGATGCTAGACATCGCCGGGAGCCTTATCAAGGATGTCTGCCAGCAACAGATCGCGTTGCTCAACCTCGGTTCCAGCGACGTGAACTACGCCCTGCGGTCGAACTTCCCTTTCTACATTGAGCAGAAGGACATGCGGGCGGTGGGTGCCCACTTGAAGCACGCTGCTACGGAAGACGGCACCGCGACCAGCGGCGCGCAAAGTGCGGCCGACGCCAGCATCAAGGTCGGTGCGACGCACGGGCGCACCTACGACAAGGGGATGAATGCCCCGGCCTTCATCAATCCCTCGGCCGAGCCGCTGCGGGCGAGCCTGGAATTGCAGGACCGGCTCAAGCGGGACATCCGCGAGTTGGTGAACCTGGCCGTGTCGAGCCTGGCGGTGCGGGTCTCGGCCGAATCGAAGGCAATGGACAACCAGGGCCTCGAAGCCGGCCTGTCGTACATCGGGCTGCTCTTGGAGAGCGCTGAGCGGCAGATCGCCGAGTTCTGGGCGGCCTATGAGGAGCGGAACCCGAGCAAGCGGGAAGTGGCGACGATCAAGTACCCGGAGCGGTACAGCCTGAAATCCGACGCCGACCGTATCAAGGAGGCCCAGGACTTGCAGAGGCTCATGGGCGCAGTCCCCGGCCGGCGGGTCAAGCGGGAGTTGGCGAAGGGGATCGTCCAGTCGCTCTTGGGCGGCAAGATCAGCATGGACGATCTGGCGGCGATCAACCGCGAGATCGACACGGCCCACTACACCACCAGTGACCCGCAGACGGTCATTCAGGCCGTGGCCGGGGGGTTGTGCGGCGAGAAGACCGGCTCGGTCGCCTTGGGCTTTGACGACGACGAGTACCTCAAGGCCCGTGAGGACCACGCGGAGCGCGTCAAGCGGATCGCCGAGTCCCAAGGAATAGGCGGCGATAGTGGGGAAGGCGACCCGGCAGCGCGGGGTGTCCCGGACCTCTCAGCCAATCGCCGCGCCGGGGCTGACGAGAAGGCTGCCAGCCGCAATACCGATTTGCGAGACACCACAGCGCGGCGCGTGCGCGGCCCGGGCGCTGACATCCAAGGAAACTAGACCTGACGGACGGCAGCTATGGCTCTACGTTGGATCGAAGGCTTTGAGACGCTCGGCAGCGTTGGGGCCAACATCACCGCGCTCTTGGTGCGGAAATACGGGCTTCCGCTGGACCTTTCTGCCGGCAGTGCCGTCCTGACCGCCGGACGTTTCTTTGGCGCTGCCGGTTGGGCAGCCGTCCGTTTCGGGGCCTGCACGTGTACCGGGTCGTGCGATCGCGCCTCCGGCCGACACAAGTGATCTTGAGCGATTCGTCGAATCGGGTTTTACTGATGTCTTGCTGGAGCCAGCCGGCTACTTGCCCCATGAGGGGAGGGTGCTGGCAATGCTAGCTCTGACTTCCCGAAGATCGCCTATTTCGTTCTGTTTCCCTGTACGAATCGCGAGCCATGACGCTAGTTCTGGACCATCGCCGGTGCCTGAGTTGTTGCACCGCTCGCGCTGATACGGCTTCGACGCCGCTTCCTGGTCCGACTCCCTTGGAGGTCCACCGTCTGCCTGTGCAATTTGCCGCTGACGGACGGCGGGTCATCACCCGGCTGTTCAATCCGGGTGACGAGGCCCGCGCACGGAGCATCGTCGAGCGAGTGTGCCGATTCTCGGATTCCGAGACGGAAGCGATGCTTGATCGCCTGCGGCAGGATTTTGGACACCGCCACCGAGAACTGGAGCCGGCGTTCGAGGAAAACTACGAAGACCTGGCCGCACTGACCTGCGTGCCGGAGAACCTCTCGCGCAGTCGCCGGCTTCTGATCGGTTCCTATTTCACGATGGAATACGCCATCGCCTCCGCGGCACTGTTTAACCCTTCCATCGTCGAGCATCGAAACCAATGGAACCTGCCGGAGGGGGCAGTGCGATTCATCCTCAGCTTTCGCGCCACCGGCGAGGGGCACGTCTCGTGCGCGGTGTTTCGCACGGGGATCATCACGTCGGACCACAGTGTCCAGATGGACCCTCCGAAGCCGTTTTCGCACCGTGTTCGCACCTCGCCCGACCGCCAGTACGACAAGCCGCTGTTTAATCGCAAGCTGCAAGACATCGGCATCGACGAGGCTGCTGTCAAAGCTGTCTCGGGCCGACTGCCGGACCAGTTCACAATTGCAGATTTGGAACACGCGATCGCCGCCGCTCGCACGGCGGAGCCGGAGATGCTTCACCCGGAGGAGACATGGGAAGGCATCCTCTGGTTGGCGCAGTCGAACTACGAGTTGCGGCTCTCCAAGGACGCCGACGCTTCTGAAGTCGTGATTTTCCCGTACAGCAACAACGAGAGTCACGGCATCGAGGACTTGAGGATGGTGCGGTTCGCGGAGGACGACGGCGAGGTCACGTACTTCGGAACGTATACGGCAACGGACGGCCGCCGCATCCTGCCGCAGATCATGGCGACCCGCGACTTCCTGCGGATCGGCGTCCATACGCTCAACGGCCGCTGCGCGCGCAACAAAGGCATGGCCCTGTTTCCCCGCCGCATCGGCGGCCATTACGTGATGTGTTCGCGGATCGACGGCGAGAACCTCTACCTCATGTACTCCGATAACATCCACTTTTGGGAGTCCGCCGAACTATTGCAGGGGCCGCGGCAGCCGTGGGAGTTCGTCCAGATCGGCAACTGCGGTTCGCCGCTGGAAACACCGGAAGGCTGGCTGCTGCTGACCCACGGCGTGGGCCCGATGCGGACCTACTCGATAGGCGCGATGCTTCTGGACTTGCGCGATCCGCTGAAGGTCATTGGCGCTCTGCGCGAGCCGCTCTTGGTGCCCACGGAAGAAGACCGCGACGGGTATGTGCCGAACGTGGTTTACACGTGCGGAGCCATGATCCACAACGACCACCTCTACATCCCGTATGCCACTTCCGATTCGGTCACGCGGTTCGCATTCGTCTCGCTGGACCAGTTGCTCGACAGGTTGACCGTGTAGGGGGAGGGCGAGCAGGAAAGCCACGCCCTTGGTTCCATCTGAGGCTCCCTGATCCTCCTTCCAATCTTTCCTGTTTTGCTCTGTCTCTCTAGTTATGCGTCGAATCCAACGGCCTCATCTTCTGCCAATTTGGCAGAATCGACTGTCCTTCGCAGCCTGTCCTGCCCGGCCGTAATCTCTCCCAATTTCGGCCACAATTCCAAGGCTCTCAAGGAATTTCGGCAGCCCGCGATCGGCAAGGCAGGGATCGTCTGCCATTTCGGCACGACGGTTGCTTTCGCCTCCAAGACGGACCCATTTACTGGCAAGGGAGAGTCTCTATTCGCGTCTATGTCGAAGCTGCAACGGCTTCTTGATTCATGCCATAACCGCGTTTGCAGGAGGCGGCTGCCATGAAACGAATCGCCGTAATCGGCAACTACGTGCCGCGACAATGCGGCATCGCCACGTTCACTTCCGATTTGTGCGAGTCATTTGCCTGTCAATTCCCGGATACAACCTGTTTTGCCGTCCCGGTGAACGACCGCGAGGAGGGCTACGAGTATCCGCCACGGGTCCGCTTCGAGCTTAATGAAGACGATCTGACGACCTATCTTCAGGCCGCAGATTTCTTGAACGTCAACAAGGTCGATCTCGTCTGCCTGCAACACGAGTTCGGCATCTTTGGCGGTCCTGACGGCAGCCATGTCCTCGCCCTACTCCGCGAGTTGCGCACCCCACTGGTGACTACATTGCACACGATCCCCCACCGGCCCAGCGACACCCAGCAGAAAGTCCTCGGCGAAATCCTGGATCGTTCCGATCGGCTGGTGGTGATGAGCAAGAAAGGGGAGGAGTTTTTGCGGACATTGTACGAGGTGCCCGCCGACAAGATCGACTTGATTCCGCATGGCATCCATGACGTGCCTTTCACCGACCCGAACTTCTACAAGGACAACTTCGGGGTCGAAGGGAAGCGGGTCTTGTTGACGTTCGGGCTGCTGGGCCGGAACAAGGGGATCGAACACGTCATCCGCGCCTTGCCGGAAGTTCTCGAACACTTCCCCGACGTGGCGTTCATGGTGGTCGGGGCGACTCACCCGAACGTGATCCGCAGTGAGGGCGAATCGTATCGCTTGTCGTTGCAGCGGTTGGCCCGCGACCTGCGCGTGGAACGTAGCGTGATCTTCCACAACCGCTTCGTCAGCCTGGAGGAACTGATGGAGTTCATCGGTGCGGCCGACGTTTACGTCACGCCTTATCTGAGCCAGGACCAGATTACCTCCGGCACGCTGGCCTACGCGCTGGGGGCCGGCAAGGCGGTGATCTCCACGCCGTACTGGTACGCCGAAGAACTCTTGGCGGATGGCTGCGGCATCCTGGTTCCCTTTGCATCCTCTGACGCCCTAGCACACGCCATTCTCCACCTCCTAGAGGAGGAGACGGAGCGCCACGCGATTCGCAAGCAGGCGTATCGCGCCGGCCGCAAGATGATCTGGCCGGCAGTGGCGCGCGACTACATGCAGACGTTCGAGCGGGCGTGTCAAGAGCGGCGCGCGCGGCCGCGCGCGGTCTTCTCGGCGAAGACTTTGGCCGAGAAGCACTTGGAACTGCCGACGCTGAATCTTGGGCATTTGCGCCGTTTCACGGACGACGTAGGGGTTTTGCAGCACGCCATCGCCACCGTGCCCAACTACTCGGAAGGCTACACGACGGACGACAACGCCCGAGCGCTGATCCTGGCGGTTTACTTGGAGGAGCTTGGCAAGGAGTGGAGTGCGCAGACCGGCGGTCTGGCGGCCCGCTACCTGGCCTTTCTCTGGCACGCCCATAATCCGCAGAATGGTCACTTCCGCAACTTCATGGCCTACGACCGCCGCTGGTTGGAGGACCGCGGCTCGCCCGACAGCCATGCTCGCGCGCTCTGGGGGCTGGGGGCGGTGTTGGGGCGTTCTCGACAGGAGGGGCTGCGGCGCGCGGCCAGCCGGCTCTTTGAGATGGCGCTGCCAGGGGTGCGCGATTTCCCCGATCTTCGGCCGGCGGCCTTTGCCCTGATCGCCCTGCACGACTACTTGCCACATTTCTCGGGCGATCGCGCGGCGCAGGAGGTGCGCACGCTGCTGGCGGAACGCTTGTTCGCGGCCCACCAACGGTGTTCGTCATCCGAATGGCCGTGGTTTGAGGAGAAATTGACCTACGCCAATGCGGCGCTGCCCCATGCGCTGTTGTTGAGCGGCCAGTCGCTAAAGCGCTGCGCGTGGGTCGAGGCCGCGCTTCAATCGCTCCATTGGCTGACGACGGTGCAGACCTCGCCGGCTGGCCATTTCGCGCCTGTCGGGAATCGAGGGTTCTATCCGCGAGGAGGCGTGCTGGCCCGGTTCGACCAGCAGCCGATCGAGGCCCACGCCACGGTCTCTGCCTGCATCGGGGCCTATCGGGCGACGGGGGACGATCGCTGGCGACAAGAAGCCCGCCGAGCATTCGAGTGGTTCCTCGGCCGCAACGATGTGGGCGTCTCCCTATACGATCCGGTCACGGGCGGTTGCTGCGATGGGCTATCCCCCGAAGGAGCCAGTATCAATCAAGGCGGCGAGTCCACAGTTTCCTTCTTGCTTTCGCTCACGGAACTCCGCCTGCTGGAGCAAACGCTGGCGACCGACCGCCACGCCCCAATCACGAACGTGCCCACGATCATCGGGGCTCAACGTCGCCGAGCGGGTTCGTTGGAGGTCGTCCAGCCATGACCGCGGCTTGGCCGAAAGAGCAAGAGATCATCTTCAAGCGACATCCGGCCAATCCACTAATGAAGGCGCAGGATTGGCCTTATGCCATCAACAGCATTTTCAATGCTGGGGCAATTCGCCTTCCCGATGGCACGACGCTGCTGTTGTGCCGGGTGGAGGACCGTCGCGGCGTATCGCACCTGTGTGCTGCCCGATCGCACAACGGCGTGGACGGTTGGGTCATCGACCCGGTGCCCACACTGCTGCCCGATCCTGACCAGCGGCCCGAAGAGAAATGGGGCATCGAAGACCCGCGCATCACCTGGCTGGCCGATTTGAAGCGGTATGCTATCGCCTACACCAGTTATTCGCAGGCGGGGCCGGGCGTGTCGCTTGCGCTGACGGAAGATTTCCACACGTTTGAGCGGTACGGCGAAATACTTCCGCCGGAAGACAAGGACGCGGCCCTCTTTCCTCATCGAATTGGCGACAACTGGGCACTGATCCACAGGCCGGTCAGCCCGCAAGGTGCCCATATCTGGATTTCCTATTCTCCCGACCTGCGGCACTGGGGGAGCCACAAGCTGATTCTCCGTTCCCGCCGTGGCGCATGGTGGGACGCCGGCAAGATCGGACTGGCCGTTCCGCCGATCGAGACGCCTGCCGGCTGGCTGCTGATCTATCATGGCGTGCGCGAGACGGCCTCCGGCTGCCTTTACCGGGTTGGCTTGGCCATGTTGGACCTTCAAACTCCCGAGCGGTGTTTGCGCCGTGGCGATGCCTGGGTGTTTGGCCCCGAAGCCGACTACGAGCGATTCGGTGATGTGAACAACGTTGTCTTTCCGTGCGGTTACACGATCGACCCGGACGGCGACACGTTGCGGCTGTACTATGGAGCCGCCGACACGTGCATCGGATTGGCGACCGGCAGCATCCGCCAGATGCTCGACTGGCTGGAGCGCCACGGGCAGAACACGACGTTGGGACTGGATTGAGCCGCCATCGCAGCTCCTCGATGCAGGATTCACATCTGGCTTGGCGATCGCTCCAAAATTCGCCGTAGCGATGCTTCGGTGCATACGAAGATTGGCACGACCTTTGCTCAAAACACCGAGAAAGCCACGACCTGTATGCTGTGACAGAGGAGTCAAGCCATGCCTGCCGTTGAAGCTCCAAAGACTCAGCGAACCGCACACGTCGGGCAGGCTCGCCCGCCCGATGGCCGGCCAAGACCAACGGACGGGAAGAACAGTCCGCCGCAATCAGGTGCAGCGGTACGAGAAGGCCGACCTGCGATCGCGGCTGAACGGCGCGCTGCGGCAAACCAGTCTTCCTCCACGCAACGAATTGCGCCGCGGCATGTCGGGTCAGGGTTCAGCCTGGAAAAGGCCCTGGTCGGGCTCGGATTCGTTGTTGCCTTCGTCCTGGTTGTGCTCTTTGGCGCGGACCTCATCTGGGCGTGGCCGCTCGGCCGGTACGCCCCGGTTGCCGAGGCCGTCTTCTGTGGCTGCGCACTTGTTCTAGGTTGCCTGAGTTGGGACGCTTATCGCGATCTCAGATAGGGCACGAACGGGGGACCGTATCACACCGCCGGCTCCGGCGGCTGGGCGCACGGCCTTCCAAGGCGGCGCATAGTCGCTTCGTGCTCGGCCGCGGTGGGAAGTGCAATGTGGAAGGTGGTGCCGCAGCCTGGGCGGGACTCGAAGCCGATCTGGCCCCCCAGATCCTCGATCGTGCGTTTGGCGACGGCCAACCCTAGCCCCGTGCCGTCGTCTTTGGTCGAGAAAAAGGCTTCAAAGATGCGCGGCTGCTCTTCTGGAGGTATGCCGCAGCCCGTGTCTTCGACCTCAAGCTGAACCTGTCCACCGCACGGGCGGAGACGCACGATGGCCATCCCGCCTTGGGGCATGGCCTGTCTCGCGTTGACCAGCAGATTCAGAATCACGCGACGCAATTTGCCGCGATCTCCCACGACCGGCGGAACGTTGGGGGCGACCTCCACCCGAGCCTCGACGTGCGATTGTTCCAGGTCCACGGCCAGAAAGTCGATCACCTCCCTAGCCAACTTCGCCAGATCGACCTGCTCCAACTGGTCTTTCACCGGGCGAGCGAACGTAAGGAAATCGGTCAGAAGCTCGTCCAGGCCAGTTGACACGTGTTCTAGCTTCTCGATCCCCTGGACCAACTCGCCATCCGCTGATGGCGCGGCCTTGCGCAATAGCGATATGTAGGCCCCGAGGGCATTGAGATGATTGCGGACTTCGTGCGCCAGGCCACCGGCGAGCATCGCCACGTGGGCCAGGTGTTCGAGGCGTCGGCGGTCGCTCTCCACCTCTGCTGCCCGGCGGGCGAACCACGCAATCGCACCAGCGGCGGCCAGCCAGATGGTGATGTCGGCGATCGTTTCAATCCACAGATAGCGGAACAGTTGCAGCCGCTCTCCCGGAGCGCCGCTTGGCCAGGCCCAAAAGGCAACGGCGATGCGGATCACCACCAGCAGTGTGACCGCGCCGGCAACGATGGCCAGCGGGCGCTTTACGTGCCGCACGCTTCGCCTCCTGAGCCGTTTCCTGTTCCGTTGGATGTAGCAGCCTCCACGTGTTTCTTGACGGCCTTTACGAGCAGGTGCAACGCAAGCGGTTTACGGAGGAAGGCCGACGCCCCCTCGGCCAGGGCACGGTCCTGCGCTCCCGCCTGATCGTCACCGCTAATCATCACGACCGGCGTCGAACGATTCCGCTGCCGGAAGTCCCTGAGCAGTTGAATGCCACCCAGGCGTGGCAGATGGACATCGAGAACCACCAGCGTCGGCGTCTCTCTTCCCAGCAATGCGGCTGCCTGCTCGCCATCGTGGGCCACACGCACGTCGAAGCCCGCGTCCCGCAAGACGCCCGCCGCCGTCTCCGACCACGCTACGTCATCGTCCACGAGCAAGATCATCCCTCGGGTCATGGCGCTAGGCTCCTTGGCCCTCTCTCGGGAAGCGCGCGGCGCATCCGCGCGCGGGGCAGACGCCGGTGGCGACTCGCAGCAGGAAGTCATCGGACTGTGTTCCATACGTTCACCGCCGCCGCGGGATCGGCCGGAGCATAATCGTGCGTAAATCGTACCGTAGCGTTGCTCCGGCCGATCCCCTCCGACAACACGAACAGCGCAGGCCGCCTTCCGTGCAGACTACGCCGACTTCACCGTGATCCGCTTGCCTTTGGCCTCCTCGCCCTTGGGCACGTGGACCTCCAAGACGCCATTGTGGTAGCGCGCCTCGATCTTATCGGCGTCGATGCCGTGCGGCAAGCTTACCCGCCGATAGAGACGGCCGCGGCGGTAGTGGTATCCATTCCCCTTTTCCTCTTCCTCCTTGCGTTCCGCCTTCAAGAGCAGGCTGTCGCCGACCACTTCGATGCTGAAGTCGCTCGGCTCAAAGCCCGGTGCATCCGCGCTCACGACGATCTCGTTCTCCCTGTCATCGACATCGAAACCCCAGCCCATCGTCGGCCAGCCGTCGCCGAATGGGGTCGGCCAGTCGCCGAAGAAACGATCAAAAAGCGAGTCCAACTCCCGCCGCATCTCCATGAGCATGTCGCGCGGGCGTTCGATCAAGGCGGTGCCGCCTCGCTCCTCGCTGTGCCGCTTCCAAGGAATCAGACTTCTCATTTCTTCAATCCTCCTTTTCTCTTGTCCAAAGTCGCCGCGTCATCGACCGTGGAACCCGACCGGGAGAGATCGGGCACCGTTGGATGACCCGGTATGTCCTACTGTGCTTTCACCGCGATCCTGCGCGACTTCGCTGTTTCGACTTTCGGCAGGTGCAGCGTCAACACCCCGTTGTGCAATTCCGCGGAGATCTTCTCGGCGTCGATCGTCTCGCTGATGCTGAAGCTGCGATGGAAGTCGCCGATTCCGTATTCCCCGTAGAGGTACTCATGCTCGGTGTGCCGCGACGCCACCTTGGCCTGGACCGTCAGTTCGCCGTTCTCGAAGCGAACGTCCAGATCGTCTTTCGTCACGCCCGGCAGGTCGCCGTAGAGGACCAGTTCATCGTCGGTCTCCACGATGTCGAACCGGGGCGTGTAGGTCGTGCCGTTGCGGGTGCGCTCGGCGACAGCCGCGCTCCCGTCGCCCTGCCTCTTGGCCAGGTTTTTCGTCATGGTTCATTCTCCTTTACGTTTGTGTAGTTGCCTTGAGAAACAAGCCCCATGCGCCTATTCGGCCTTGATCGCCAGACGGCGCGGTTTGGCGGCTTCGCACTTGGGCAACTTGACGGTGAGAACGCCATCCTTGAGTTGCGCCTCCACCTCCTCGGTCTTGACCGCGCAGGGGAGCGTCATCAGGCGGCTGAACGTACCGTATCCCCGCTCCTGCCGATGCCAGTTGCCTTTCTCGACGGTCGGCGGCTTCCGCTCACCACGGATGCTAAGCTGGTTGCCACCCGTGACCGAGATGTCCAGGTCGCCGATCTCCGTTCCAGGCAATTCCGCCTCGACGTAAAGGCAGTCGTCGTCCTGCCACATGTCCAGGACAGGATACGTGATCGCGGGCAGAAGGGCACGGTCACGCGCGCCGAAACGCCGGAACATGCGGTTCATTTCCCTGCTCATTTCCCTGCTCATCCGGTCCATTTCGGCAAAGGCGTCATCCGGCCAGGTCCAGTCCGACAAATCGAACGGCTCAAAGATGTCGCTGCTGAAAGGTCGCCATAGCGTTGGCAGCATGTTACACCTCCTCTCAAAACATGGTTTGAATGCGCTGTTGAAGCCCCGTCGCCTGCCGGCCCGTCTCGCCCGGCCGACAGTACAAACGTCGCTTATTGGGGCTTCTCGCAAGTGATGTGCCGGAGGGGCGACCTGAAGGGGGCCGGAATGCCTTGGGCGCAACTCAAGAAAAAATAAGCGGTTGCGACGAGCATCTTTCGGAATCTGTTGCTCGCGGGCGGCGGACGAGCCGAAGAGGACTGCCAAAATGACCGGCCGCCGCGCCGGGCGCTGGCAACAGGCATGTCGGTTGCGATACGATTGAAAAAGGCATTTGTAGGGTAGGTGAAAGGTCTGCGCCGTGAAGGATTACTATCTGATCCTCGGCGTGTCGAGGACAGCGACGGGCGAGGAGATTGACGCCGCTTTCCGCAAGCTGGCCAGGAAATACCATCCAGACCTTCGGCCAGAGGAAGAGGACGCCGCCGCGCGGTTCAAGTCGGCCGCCGAGGCGCACGAGGTGCTTTCCGACGCCGAGAAACGTCGCGAATATGACCGCGCCCACAGCCGCCGGGCACCCGCTCGCGGGTCGCGGCGAGTTCCCGTCGATCTTGGAGAAGGAGAACTCGCTTGGCACGAGTCCCAAACGGTCTTTCAGGGTTGGACGAAGACACCCTGGACCACGGTGGGCCGGCCGGAAGTTGTGCCTCGTGGGCCTTCAGACGTTGAGGCCGAGTTGCGGCTGGTGCCGGAAGAGGCGGCCCGCGGCGGCCCGATGGAAGTCCGCATCTCCGTCAGCCACCCATGCTCTGTCTGTCAAGGACAGGGCGACGTGATTGGCGGATCGTGTGCGGCCTGTGGAGGGGAAGGGACCATCTCGGAATCCCGACTCCTGCAATTGCGGCTCCCGGCGGGACTCCGTGACGGGACCTTGCTTTGCATCGCCGGCTATGGCAAGGCGGCCGGCCCCCATGCCGCAAGCGGCAACCTTTATCTGCGGGTCCGCGTGCGGCCCTGTTGGTGAAGGCGTTCCATCCCATACTCCTTGATCTTCCGGTGGAGCGTCCGCACGCTCAGCCCCAAGATGCTCGCCGCCTTGACGCGATGTCCGCCCGTCTGCTCCAGCGTTCGCCGGATGGCTTCCTTCTCGATCTCGGCCATCGTCATTCCCGGCTGCACGGCCAGTTGTGGGGCCGGTAGCTGGCTGATGTAAGGCGGTAGATCGGCTAGCTCGATCGTCTCGCGCACGGAGAGGATGATGGCCCCTTCCAGCGTGTTGCGGAGTTCCCGCACGTTTCCGGGCCAGTCGTATGCCTTCAGGGCCGCAAGCGCGTCGGCCGCGATGCTCCACGCCGGGCTCTCGTTTTCCTTGGCGATCTGATCGACGAAGTGGGCGACCAGCAGCGGAATGTCTTCCCGCCGCTCCCTAAGCGGTGGCAGCCGCAACTCAACCACCTTCAACCGGTAGTAGAGGTCTTCCCGGAAATGTCCTTGTTTGGTCAGTTCGGCGAGGTCTTTGTTGGTGGCTGCGATGAGGCGAACATCCGTCTCTGTCTCTTTGCGGCTCCCGACCGGCATGATTTTCTTGAACTCGATGGCCCTCAGCAGCTTGCTCTGCAACCCTAACTGAAGATCGCCGATCTCGTCGATGAACAAGGTGCCGCCGTCGGCGCATTGAAACAGCCCGCTACGCCGCTCCGACGCGCCGGTGAACGCGCCCTTTTCGTGACCGAAAAGCTCACTCTCGATCAGTGTCTCGGGAATGGCCGCGCAATTGACCGGGACAAACGGCTTTGCCCAGCGGTTGCTCTCTTGATGGAGCGCCCGAGCGACCAACTCTTTACCCGTGCCGCTTTCGCCGACGATCAAGACCGTGCTCCGGGCGTCGGCCACCAACCGAATCCGCTCGAAGACCTGACGCATCGGCAGACTGTTGCCGACGATGTTCGCAAAGCCGTTGCGCTGGTTTAGTTCCGCATGGAGCCGGGCGATCTCGGCGGCCATCGAACGCTGCTCTAACGCCTGGCGGATGCGATGGGTCAACTCCTCCGGCTTCACCGGTTTTGTGAGGAAGTCGAAGGCCCCCTCCTTCAAGGCAGCCACAGCCGTGTCCACCGTACCGTAGCCAGACACGAGGATCACGGCCGCGTGAGGTGCCTCCTGCCTTGCTTTGCGCAGCAGCGCAAGCCCATCCGTGCGAGGCATTTTCAGGTCGGTGACGATTACCGCCACGCCGTCGTGGATGCTCTGGATCGCGTCATCGCCGTTGGCGACCGAAATGACGCCAAACCCCTCGCGTTGGAGCCACTCGGTCATCGCCTCGCGACTCGCACGGTCGTCATCGACAAGCAGAACGGTGGAGGGTTCATCAGGCATGATTCCATCCCGCCTGAGCAATAGGGCCGAAGCCGTCGCTAATCCTTCATTATAATGAGTATGCCCACGGGCTGAGAGCGGCATACGTAAGCCGTTAGGTTGCAATGCGTTGCGATCACTGCCGGGCGGTTTCCCGTTCTCGGCGAATTGGTCGCTGCATCCCCCGTGTCGGGCGTCATACCCGCCCATCCGGTGTACCTGCTCGACAACCGAAACCCGCACGTGCCAATTTGTCACTACCACCGCGGTCCCGATCGTGCCATTTTGTCATTTGTTGCCGCACCGGGGCCATCTCTTTCGTCGGAAGGCACCGCAAGAGGTGGCCTTGCGACGCCGCCAACCGGCCCCGGTCAGTGGCACGCTGTTTGCGAAAAACCGCGATTTGCGAAAGTGCCGACTCACGGGACTGAATCGCGATCTCGTGCAGACCCAACGGGCGTATCACAACTGCGGTGACTCCCCGAGGCCCGAAATCCAAGGCTGTGCCGCGAAGAACGTGTCGCGGCGGCAACGATTGGTCCAGCGCTGAAATGGCAAGAAGTGGTCGAGGCCGCAGTTTTGGTTGGTTGTGTTCGGCGTAACTTCGTTGAGAAAGGAGGATTGACTCATGCGACGTTTAGGAACCGTGCTGGCCGTCTTGGTCTTGCTGTGGTCTGTCTCGGCGCAACCGGCCTCGGCCTGGGGATTGCGCTGGACGGCACCTGCTTGTTGCTGGACCGCATGTTGCAGCGATTGCACGCCCGCCAATACCAATACATTGTATCGCTGCGACTGCCGGCCGTGTTGGACGGGCTGTCGCTACAGCAATTGTGCATGTGCTTTTGTCGGTTGTAGGTACTACGCGCCGGCATTGTGCTGCGAATCGCCAAAGGAACCGGCAGCTCCCGCTGTTGCGCCGAGTCCGACGCCGGCTCCATTGAGCCCGACGCCCGCCCCAAAATAGCGATGGCTTCGGAATAGCAGGGAGGGACAGAGAAGAGCTAATACAGCCTAGCCGCAATCAGAATTGTTCGCGGTGTATTGCTTCTATGTGAACCGTTGGGGAAGCCTCCGGCTGCACGGGAGCGCGCGATTGAGTGCGACCCAAGCGGCCAGCGGAGAGAAAGAAAACCAATGCGCATTACACATCAAGAGACAAACCGGATACGATCGAGACTCGATTTCATGCAGACCCACTGGGCGTTTCACAACTGCCGCGATTCCCTGAAGTCCGAAATCCAAGACTATGCCCAGAAGAAGCTGTCGCGGCTCCAGCGGCTCCTCGGCCATCTCCAGCCGTCGCTGCGGAAGCTGTTTCTGACGATCAATAGGACCAGGCAGGCAAGCGGCGACCATTTTGACGTTCGCGCTGTACTTCAATTGCCGTCGCGGACGTTGGTCAGCGAGGAACTCGCAGGTTGCTGGTGGGAAGCCATTGACATCGCGATTGAAGCGATGATCCGACAAGTCCATCGGCACAAGGCGAGACTCCGCGGCGATTGGCTGTACCGTCGAAAGAACCGTCTGCGAGAGGGACTCTTGAAGGCGGGTTCTTTGCCGCGCTGGAACGGCGAGCAGTTCCACCGGGCCTCACCCTATCAACTCCTTGCAGGCAGGCCATGACCACGATTCTCTTCGCCGATGACAGCCATTACATGCGCGAATACTTGCGCCATGAACTCGAAGACGAGGGCTACCGCGTGCTCCTCGCCAGGGACGGAGAAGAGGCGGTTGACATCGCCCGTTCGGAGCATCCAGACCTTGCGATCTTCGACACTTGGCTGCCGCGCGCCAACGGACTTGAAGCCGCCGAACGCATCGCCGCCAGTGATCCGGGCATTCGGGTCATTTTCTTCACCAACTGCGATGACCTGTGCCTTCGCGATCCTCGCAGCGTCTTCGCCGCTGCCTGTGTGGAAAAAGCCTACGATCTTTCGGAATTGAAACGGGTGATCGTTTCTGTCTTGGCGTCACGCAACGGCAAGAGACCGTATCGTCTCGGGCTGCCGCCGGCGCACAGGCGCGAGCCCGCAATGGCAGTCGCCGGCAGTGCTTCTGCCTGATTCCGGGAACGGATAGAATACAGAAAGGAGTCATCACGATGCTTGTACTCACTCGCAAGGTGGGCGAGGAAATCGTCCTGCCGAACCGTGGGGTGACCGTTGGCGTGGTCGGTGTAAACGGGAAGCACGTGCGGTTGGGCATAACGGCCCCGGCAGAAACGTCGGTTCATCGAGAAGAGGTCTGGCAACGCATTCGCCAGCCGGGCGAGACTGGCGGCGATGGAAGGGGACCAGACTGTGAGTACCGCCAGACCGACTCCATCGGCGCAGCAGTCCTCACTGATCGGCCAATTGGCCAGCGTCCGTCGAATTCGCCGGAACATGCCGACGACGATGGAAGCAGCTTCGACTGGCAGCAGGAGGTAAGACGTAGGATTGCGGCACGGACCCACGGACGTGTCTTTGGCGTCGAGGTGGAGGTCATCGACGGGCGCGTCATTGTGCGTGGCCGCTCTACTTCGTACTACGGGAAGCAACTGGCGTGTGTGGCGGCCAAAGAACTCTTAGACGGCCTGGATTCCACCCCCTTCCGCCAGGTCGAACTTGATATTGAGGTGGTTGGTGGCTGACACGATCGGGAGACGGCAATGGCGCGGGGAAATCGGCACAATGACAAGCAGTTGCGCGAGGAGGTTCGGCGACTTCGGCAAACAATCGCCACGCTGGAATCTCTCAGAGCGGCCGAACAGAACGCCGCCGCTGAGGACCGCGCTGCGGCCAACCGAATCCTGGAACTGTGCGAACATGACCGGCGTCTGATCGGCTATGAAATCCACGATGGCTTCACGCAGCCTGCTACAGCCGCCCTGATGCAGTTTCAGGCGTTTCAGGAGCAGCTACCAAGCGATGCCCAGAAAGCATGGAAGACGTTTGACGCGGCGGTCGAGTTGCTGCGCCAAGCCGTCGCCGACGCACGGAGGCTCATTGACGGGCGGCGCATCACTGCGCCGGAAGAATCCGATCTGAAAACCGCCATTGAGAGGCTAGTTTCGGAAAGCCAGCGCCAGCAAGGCAGCCCTCCCGTCACGCTCTGCTGGCGATTGCCTGTGGCCGAGTTATCGCCCCCGTTGAGGCACGCCGTCTTCCGCATCGTTCAAGAATGCCTGACGAACGTCGCCCGGCACAGCCAGAGCGCCCGAGCGCAGGTGCAACTCAGCGACCATGACGGTCAACTCCGGGTAGAAGTGAGGGACTGGGGAGTAGGGTTCGACGTGAAGAACGTGCCGAAGGACCGCGTGGGGCTGGAGGGGATTCGGCTACGGGCGCGGCTGGCCGGCGGACGCGCGACAATCAACAGCGTGCCGGGCCAAGGAACGACGGTTGCGGTGGAGTTGCCCTTGGCAGTCCCGGCCCAGCCTGCCGACTAGCAATCGGCACAGGCGTTGCGTGACGATCAATAGTAAACAGATAGGGAAAGCAGCGTGCGCGAGACCGGCAACGGCGTTGAAGGGCATCGCTGATCGTGCCGTCTCGTGCCGATGAACCATGAAACATTCGTCAGTTCAGGCATATCAAGGGACGTGTGTCGTCCCAGGCGTCGCCGAGGGAATCCTGCGCTTTTTTGACCCGTCTTGGTCCGTCGCTCAGGACGAACCGCCGCAGTGCCTCGGCGACCCTGAAATTGAGGTAGCACAATACCATCGAGAGGCGGCATCGCTCGGCTCCGACTTGCACGAGGCGGCCAAGCAACTGGACGCCGACTCGCTGCCGCGCGAAGCGGACATTGTGCGCCGCCACGCCCAACTTCTGGACGATGCTGACCTGACCCGCGAGATTGAGCAAGTGATCCGTCTGGGATTCACCAAGGCGAGCGTGGCGGCCGGGCGGATTCTGCGAAGTCGGGCTCGCTCGTTTGAGCAATCCCAGTTTCCCGGTTTGGCCGATCGGGCGGCCGAATTCGACGATCTGGCCGTTCAACTCGGACGACGTTTGGCGGATCGAGCCGCGGAGGCGAGAATCGAGGAGGGCGGCCCGGACGTGGTGTGGGCGGCAAGAGAACTGCTGCCGTCTTTGGTCCTGGAAGCCCGCGGACGCGGGGCGCGGGCCTTCGTAGTCGAACGCGGCACGCCTTTCTCGCACGCGGCCATTCTCGCCCGGTCCCTGGGTCTGCCGGTCCTTCGTATGCCGGCGATCGAGACCCTGCGATCCCGTGAGGACGCAATGGTGCGAATCGACGCGGCCCAGGGCGAGCTTACCCTGGCGTCGGTCGATGGCCGCTCACCATCGCCCTGCGGCGCGGCTGGAATCGTTCGGCGAGAAGAGAGGTCGCCTGTCCGGCTCTGGGTGAGCGTCGCCACTCCCGAACAACTGGAAGACTTCGACTGGTCGGGCGTGGAGGGAGTTGGGCTATTCCGCACCGAAACCATGTACCTCGCCCACGGGCACGATTTCCTCCGCGAGGCGGAACAGATTGCCGTTTATGGTCGGCTGTTTGAACTCTGCAAGGGGCGGCCGGTGACGATACGCACCCTCGACGTGGGCGCGGACAAGGTGCTCCCTTACATGCCGTTGGGCGGCTCGGACAATCCTCAACTGGGCCTGCGCGCCCATCGGGTGTTTCACTTCCATCCAGAGCTGTTGATTACCCAGGTTCGAGCGATCCTTCAGGCTGCGCGTGGGGACGCGCGGCTGCGCATCGTCTACCCGATGATCGAATCCATCGAACAGTGGCGGTTTGTCGGGCGGCTTACGGAAGACGCGATCGCCAGCCTGCATTCGACGGGCGTGCCGTTTCAGGAGCGATTCCAGCGGGGTCCGCTCGTTGAAACCCCGTCCGCGGTATGGGGTTTTTCGCGCTTGTTGCGCGAGGCGGACTTTGCGGCGATCGGCAGCAACGACCTTGTGCAATACCTCTTCGCCGTAGATCGCACCAACGCGAGCGTATCCCATCTCTACCGTCCCGAGCATCCTATCGTCCTTCAGGTGCTAAAGACGCTCGTGGACGGGGCTCGCGCGGCGGGCAAACCGCTGTCGATCTGCGGCGAGATCGCCAGCGACACGCGATTGCTTCCGCTGCTGGTCGGTTTGGGGTTGGAGGACTTCGCCGTGCCGGTGGGCACGTTGCCGGAAGTGCAAGCGTGTCTGGGAAAAGCGTCGGTAGCCGAGTGCCAACAGTTGGCCGACCGTTGCCTGGCGGCCGACGGCGCGGACGAAGTGCGGGACTTCATCGCCGACTGGTGTGATCGCCATCCGCCGTCACGGCCGGCCAAGAGCGATGCTCGTCCGAGCGCAGTAGCGCCGTAGCGCGGCCTGCGGCCGCAACCAAAGTGTTCGTCAGGAGACCATTGGCCGGCATCAGGGCCGTT